>ERZ827194.11-NODE-11-length-287727-cov-19.9518_pt1 | contig 287727 bp, 249 predicted proteins | sample MGYA00519777_ERZ827194 | MGnify/ENA primary metagenome ERZ827194 (study PRJEB31778, sample SAMEA3449277) | human gut metagenome | biome: human gut; feature: human-associated habitat; material: faeces | place: United Kingdom | collected 2010/2012 ...
TTCAACGATGATGAGGATCAGACACGTTGGTTCTACTTCAAGTCCAATGGTAAGAAGATCTTCGCTGAGGACGGCGACAGAACCAAGGATAAGACCATCAATGGTAAGAAGTATGCATTTGACGAGTACGGCGCAATGGTAGCTGAGTGGTCTCTGGATGAAGAAGATCTGGGTACCAATCCTCAGGCATTTACTTCCAGCGTAGCTTCTTCCGCAGAGGTAATCACAGGTAAGGCATTCGATTCCAAGTATACCGAGTCTTGGAAGTACTTCAGCAGTGTTGAAGACGGTGCTCGTGTAAGCAAGGGCTGGTTCAAGGTAGTTCCTGCTGAGTTCCTGAACGAAGATAAGTACAACGATGACGAGGACTTCTGGTACTATGCAGATGGCAGCGGCAACCTGTACGCAGGCGAGTTCAAGACCATCAAGGGCAAGAAGTATGCATTCCGTAACGACGGCCGTATGCTGAATGGCCTGAAGTTCATCAAGGAAGATGCTGACAACCAGAGCCTGAGCGTATACGCTGATGATGATGATACATGGAACTTCGATAACGAGGATGACTTCCTTGATCACGCAGCTGAGTTCTATGAGCCAGAAGGCTACAAGTGCTTCTACTTCGGTGACGGAGATGACGGCGCTATGAGAACCAACAAGACCAACGTTGAGATCGACGGCGAGAACCACAACTTCTACTTCGAGAAGTCCGGCGGCAACAAGGGTGCTGGTGTAACTGGTGAGGAAGATGACAAGCTGTACCAGTCCGGTATGCTGTTAAAGGCTGATTCCGATGACAAGTACATCGTTGTTGAGAAGACAACTCATGTAAATGCTGACGGCAAGGCTGAGTACAGCACCTACCGCAAGCTGGATGACGCTAAGGAGTTCATGAACGCTGAAGGCGTAGTTGTTAAGGATGAGTTAGACGGCAAGAATGGTAATGAGGCTGTAAATATCGGAAACGGTAACACCAAGAAGGCTGAGGATCTGTCCGAGGCATACTCCATCACCTACAAGACCGAGGCTAATTCCAAGGGCGACAAGAAGGAGTACATCCTTGTAAATACCTCTGGTAAGATCGTTGATGGCAAGGGCAAGAACAAGGACGGCAGCGATTACTACTATGTAACCGAGAAGAAGGCTAACGGCGAGAACAGCATTGTTGCTATCTACGTTGAGGACTAATCTTCGGATCAACATTCAGTCAGATTTAATATGACATAAGGGGGAAGCGTTATAGCTGATATAGAGATATGTTAGCTGTAGCGCTTCTTTTTATATTTCAATATACCCTTCAAAATGATACCAAAAGGAGGCTTTTCATGATCAGAAAACGTTTATTGTGCTTTGGACTGGCCGCTGTGATGGCTGCGTCCTCTTCTCTTCCGGCTTTTGCTGCCGTAAATACATCCTTTTCCAGTACATCTATGGAAAACTGCGGCGCTTATCTCTTTGAATGGCGTCCCATTGACTGCGGAAATGGAAATTATTTTGCAATTCTTGTAGGCGGAAATACCATTACTGAAAGCAATGTGATCTTAAACAGAGGCTATGATTATGCCTATACCTTTGATCCCATGACCTATGCAAGACCATGGGGTACTGTGCCGGATCTGGTAAATACCGATGGAGTCTGGGCGATTCCTGAAAACTGGGGAAATCTGCCGGAAGGCACTCAGCCGGTGCTCCAGATCATCCTTAAAACTAATAATAAAAATCTGGATACGGATAAACGCTATATCAATGTAGTCCATCTTCCCAACGGCACTGACACCTCTTCTCTCCCGCCGGAGGTACGCAAATACCTCATCAATGTAGACGGTTCCGATGCCGGCGCTTACAATGGTACGGTTACTCCCGGATGGCAGACAGAAGCAGACGGCTCGAAAAAATACTTAAAGCCCGATGGAACCTATATTACAAATGGCTGGCTTACTCTGGAAGATGAGCAGTATTACATGGATGAACGCGGAGTAATGCTTAAGGATACCGTTACGCCGGACGGCCATTATGTAACGCCGGAAGGCAAGCGCGTGTCCTATATGCCAGGTTGGTTCCAGGATACGGACGGCTGGCGCTACATCCAGAAGAACGGCTATTATCTGGCAAACTCCTGGTTCCAGGATACAGACGGAAAATACTATTACTTCAATATGGCGGCCCTGATGGCTGTAAATACAGATACTCCGGACGGATATCATGTAGATGAAAACGGCGTATGGGACGAGAATGCTTCTACGGTTGTAAAAGAAACCGTAAATCTGGGGCCCGGCGTCGCAACCGGCTGGGAGCCTGTCGATATCGGCTGGAAATTCAGGCAGTCTGACGGCTCTTATCTCACCAACAGCTGGAAACAGGATCCGGACGGAAAATGGTATTATCTCAACGAGGACGGCTGGATGTTAAAGGATACTACTACGCCGGACGGCTTCTATGTAGATGAAAACGGTGTATGGCAGCAGGATGCTGCTGCTCCTGAGACAGCTGAATAAAACAAAATCAAATACCGACAAAATAGAAAGGCATGGGAGAATCGTTCTCATGCCTTTTTTCAGGCACATAAGATGACAGTTTTGTTTATTTTTGTCTATCTTTGTTAAATTTTCATAAAACAGATGACAAATATACTATTTTTATATATTTTTTGTACTTTATTAACAATTTGACTATTTCATTTTCAATTGTATCTGTGATATTATCATTTTCAAAATTTATTTTAAGGAGGCACAGCATGAAACAGCTGCCATCTAATGTCACAGGGAAAGACGCCATGGCGGAAACGCTGACCGCCTTTCAAATCTTTCTTCAAAACCGTGATATGTCCCCAAATACGATTTCCTCTTACATGTTCGGAGCCAGGGATTTTCTTGAACGGTACGGCGAGATCACCCCGGAACATATCAGCCTTTACAAAGCCTATCTTATCGATCACTACCGTCCGCAGACTGTAAATGCCAGAATACGTGCTCTGAATTCATTTCTCAGATTCCAGCAAAAAGAAAATATGAATACGCGGCTTTTAAAAATTCAACAAAAAAAATATACCGAATATGTGATCAGCCAGGGAGACTATGAGTATCTGAAGCAACGGCTTCTGGAGGATGAACAATTGACCTTTTACTATATCGTGCGTCTGATCGCAGCCACAGGCGTACGGGTCAGCGAACTGGTGGAATTTAACTGCGAAGACGTCGCCCACGGATACCGGAACATCATTTCAAAAGGCAATAAAATAAGGCGTGTATATATTCCGTCAGGACTGCAAAGCAGGCTGAAGGACTGGCTTTCCAATGAAGGCCGAAAAAAAGGGCCTCTTTTTTTGAATCACAGCGGATGCCGTATGTCTGTCTCAGGAGTACGCAAACAGTTAAAGGTACTTGGATGCCGCTATGGACTTGACCCAAGAGTTGTATATCCCCATTCACTGCGCCACAGGTTTGCCAAAAATTTTATTGAAAGCGGCGGAGATATTTCTTTTTTATCCGATCTTCTTGGACATGAAAGCATTGAAACTACCCGAATTTATCTGCGGCGGACCAGCACTGAGCAGGCGCGGATTTTCAATCAGGTCGTAAACTGGTAGGAGGCAGGATGTATCATGGGACAACGAAAAAAGCCGAAGGAGCCGGAGGAGGAATTTATCCTGTATCTGAAGGAGCATGGGGCATCAGAACACACCGTTGACAGCTGTCTGGCTGCTCTCCGGCTCTTTTTCAGGCTCTATGGAGAAATCAGCGCAGAGAATCTGGATGCATTCAGACGGTATCTGATGGAGCACTATAAAATTTCTACCGTAAACAGCCGGATCTATGGTATAAACCGCTTTCTGGCTTACTGTTCTGAGTGTAAAAACTCTTATGAAACAAGTGGGAAATGGACACTTCCGGAAAAAAATTTCCGCCTTGGCGTAATCCGCAGCCAGAATCCTCCATTTCTGGATAATATTATTTCAGAAAAGGATTATGAAAAGCTTATAGACAATCTGAAAAAAGACCGGGATATGAAATGGTATTTTGCAGTGCGGTTCCTGGCCTGTACTGGAGCCAGAGTCAGTGAGCTGATCCAGATCAAACGGGAGCATATACAGCTTGGATATATGGATCTGTATACAAAAGGCGGAAAGGTGCGCAGGATTTATTTCCCCGACTATCTCTGTTCAGAAGCTTCCGGATGGATGGACTCGCAGAACATGGGATCCGGTTTTCTGTTCCGCAACCGAAAAGGCGGAGCCGTTTCTCCCCGCTGGATCAATAGCCAGCTTAAGCTCCGTGCCAGACAGTATGGTATTCCGGAGGAAACGGTATATCCACACTCCTTCCGCCACCGGTTCGCTAAAAATTTCCTGGCCCGCTGCAATGATATTGCTCTGCTTGCGGATCTGATGGGACATGAAAGTATTGAAACCACGCGGATCTATCTGACAAAATCTTCCCAGGAACAGCGTGAGATCATTGATTCTATCGTAACCTGGTAGCTATCCAGCCCCCACACTTACATTTTCTAAAAAATCGGTCTAGGATGGATGAAAAAAGGAGGATTCATTATGAATGCGATTACAAAATCATCATCTGTCCGGGGATTGGAGGTTTTCCTGGAGCACCTTCAGGAGAAAAATATGTCCGATAACACCATCTGCGTTTACCGCTATGCTGTGGAGCAGTTTTACAGGCTCTATCCCCAGCTTACTTCCAGAAATCTGCAGCTTTACAAAGTTTATCTGCTTGAGCATTATAAGCCCCAGACTGTAAACTTAAGACTCAGGGCAATAAACTGTTTTATAGAAGATAAAAAGCTCCGGTCTTCTCCTGCCCCCATGATACGGATCCAGCAGAAAACCTGGCTGGATAAGATTATCAGTCAGGCCGATTATGAATATCTGAAACAGAGGCTTTTAGAGGATGAGGAAATGGTCTATTATTTCCTCGTTCGTCTTATGGCGGCTACCGGAGTCAGGGTCAGCGAGCTTGTAACCTTTCAGGTAGGGGATGTACACTGCGGTTTTAAGGATCTGTATTCCAAAGGGGATAAGATGAGGAGGATTTATATTCCTTCAAATCTTCGAAAAGCCTTTTTTAAATGGGATGACTTTACAGCCCGTACAGATGGAGCCCTGTTTTTAAACCGCTTTGGAGCTCCTATTACTCCCTCCGGCATACGCTCGCGGTTGAAAACCTTTGCCGCACGGTATGGATTGGATCCGGAGGTAATGTACCCCCACTCTTTCCGCCACCGGTTCGCCAAAAACTTTATTGAAGCCTGCGGGGATATTTCTCTGCTGGCAGATCTTTTGGGACATGAGAGCATTGAAACTACGCGGATTTATCTGCGCAGAAGCAGCGCGGAGCAATACAGGATCGTAAATAAGGTAGTAGACTGGTGAAAGGAGACATATGGGATGAATGTGAACAATGGAAACTCCCTGCTCCCGGAGGATCGAATCGAGGAATTTAAAAGCATGCTTTCAGAAAATGGAACGTCGGAAAATACGGTAAGGGTATATGCGGCGTCTGTGCGGGAATTTTATAAAAATCATCAGGAGCTGACCGTAGACGAATTACAGGACTATAAAAGAGAGCTTTTGAAAAAATACCGGCCTGCAACAGTAAATACACGGATCTATGGGATTAACCAATATGTGAAGTACCAAAAAAACAGTGGAATTCCGGAAGATTTCCGGCTTCCTCCTGTGCGGTGCCAGCAGAAACCATTTCTCAACAATATAATCTCAAAACGGGATTATGAAAAACTGAAAAAGGGACTTTTGAAGGATCAGGATCTGTTCTGGTACTTTGTAGTGCGGTTTCTGGGTGCTACCGGAGCCAGAGTAAGCGAATTGGTTCAGATCAAGGCAGAGCACATTGCCGTAGGCTGTATGGACCTGTACACGAAAGGTGGAAAAATGCGCCGTATTTATTTTCCTAAACAGCTTTGCAGGGAAATGGCTGTGTGGCTAAAACAGAGAGAACTGTCATCCGGATATATATTTACCAGCCGCTGCGGAAAGCCCATTACTCCCAGAGGAATCGGCTTACAGCTTAAAGTGCTTGCAAAACGATACCGGATCCGGCCTGAAACGGTATATCCCCATTCCTTCCGCCATCGGTATGCAAAAAATTTTCTTGAAAAATTCAATGATATTTCCCTGCTGGCAGACCTTATGGGACATGACAGCATCGAAACCACGCGCATCTATCTGACCCGTTCCTCACAGGAACAGCAAAAGGTGATTGACCGGGTAGTAACCTGGTAATATAATACAACCATTAATGGAGGATAATTATATGTATCAATACACCTGGTATCAATGGCTGTTTATTTTCTATCTATACTGTTTTTTAGGGTGGATCTTTGAATCATCCTATGTTTCTCTAAAAGAAAGGCGTCCTGTAAACCGGGGATTTCTGCGGCTGCCTCTGCTCCCTCTGTATGGTACGGGAGCTGTGATGATGCTGTGGGTATCCCTCCCTCTGAGAGAGCATCTCCTTTTGGTCTTTCTGGCCGGCATGACCGCTTCTACTGCTCTTGAATATATAACCGGCTGGTGCATGGAACAGCTGTTCCGGGTACGCTACTGGGACTACAGCAGCCAGGCTTTTAATTTACACGGATATATCTGCCTCTCTTCTTCTATTGCCTGGGGGGGTCTTACCCTGCTTCTGACAGAGGTAATCCATAAGCCGGTGGAATTCTGGATCGTAAACACCTCACAAGCTCTGCTTTTGCTCTGGGTTCTGTTTATATCCGTATTTTTCATCCTTGATACCGTACAATCAGTACAGGCTGCCCTCAATCTGGCAAAGGTACTGGATTCCATGACCCATATGCTGGCAGAACTGGAAGATATACAGGTGCAGTTAGCCCTACTCAAAGCAGAAACAAACCAGAAACTTGCCAATATCCAGGAAGAGGCTTCCCATAAGCTGGCTGCCGCAAAAGCCGAGGCTGCACTTTACAGGACTTCCAAAGAAGAGCAGATCCGCTCTCTTACCAGGAGGATGTCTGAGCTGGCGCATCAGAGACAGCATATGGCCCTCCACATAGATTTATACCAGAGAGGGATCCTGAAACGTAATCCGGGAGCCCGTTCCACACGGTTCGAAACCGCATTTAAAGAACTGCGGGAGATTGCAGAAAAACAGCTTCACAAATAAACATCGATCAGCCGCCGGACAGTACGCACTGCCCGGCGGCTGATCTTTATACTGCTTTTATATTACATCATCTTATCTACCATAGCCATAACAGCTGCTCCAAGGTCTGCTTCCTTCTGGTCTGCATCCTCTAAGGAGGTTCCCTTTACGCCAAAGTAGAACTTGATCTTCGGCTCTGTACCGGAAGGTCTTACGCAGATCCATGCGCCGTCCTCCAGGTCATAGTACAGTACATTGGAGGCCGGAAGTCCGGTTGGCTTTACCGCTCCTGTCTCCATGTCCCTGATCGTATCCAGCTTGTAGTCTCTTGCTGATACTACCTTGTAACCGCCTACCTCTGCAGGGGTATTATTTCTCAGAGTTTCCATGATGGACTGGATCTTTGCCAGACCTTCGATGCCGGATAAACCGATAGACTTGACAGAATCCTTGTAATAGCCGTATTTCTCATACATGGCTACCATGGCATCCCACAGGGTCATTCCCTTCTGCTTATAGTAGGCAGCTGCCTCGCAGAGAGCGGCCGTAGCGGAAATAGCGTCCTTATCACGGGCATAGGTGCCGATCAGGCAGCCATAGCTCTCTTCCATGCCAAAGAGATAGGTTCCTGTTCCTGTGGTTTCATTTTTAAGGATCTGCTTTCCGATCCACTTAAAGCCTGTAAGCACCTCGATCAGCTCTGCACCGTAGGCTTTGGCTACCGCGTCGATCAGATTGGTGGATACGATGGACTTTACAACCTGTCCGTCTGCCGGGATTTTGCCCTCAGCCTGCTTCTGGCTTAATACATATTCGCACAGCAGGGAACCGGACATATTTCCGGTCAGAGGAATGTATTCGCCGGACTTTGCATCCTTTACATATACGCCCAGGCGGTCGGCATCCGGGTCTGTGGCAAGTACAAGGTCGGCGTCCTTTTCCTTAGCCAGCTTTAAGCCCAGTTCAAAGGCTTCTTTGGCCTCAGGGTTTGGGTAGCTTACAGTAGGGAAATTTCCGTCCGGAAGCTCCTGCTCGGGAACTACATATACGTGAGTAAAGCCGATCTCCTTCATCACTCTTCTGGCAGGAATATTTCCAGTGCCGTGAAGAGGGGTATATACAATGCGGATCTGATCCTGCATCTCATCAATGGCCTTCTGGTTTACAACCTGAGCCTTTACCTGAGCGATGTACTTGTCATCGATCTCTTTTCCGATAACCTCATACTTGCCCGCTGCGATGGCAGAAGCCTCGTCTGTGGTCTTTACGCTGGACAGATCCTCGATGGCAAGAACCTCCTCTGTCACGCCCTTGTCGTGAGGCGGTGTAAACTGTGCGCCGTCCTCCCAGTATACCTTGTAGCCGTTGTACTCCGGCGGATTATGGCTGGCAGTGATGTTGATGCCTGCCACGCAGCCCAGCTCGCGGACAGCAAAGGACAGCTCCGGTGTGGGGCGCAGGGATTCAAACTTGTATGCCTTGATTCCGTTGGCTGCCAGAGTCATAGCCGCCTCCATGGCAAATTCAGGAGACATATTGCGGGAGTCATAGGCAATGGCTACGCCCTTGTCTGCAGCGCCCTGCTTGATAATGTAGTTTGCCAGTCCCTGTGTGGCCCGTCTTACTACATAAATATTCATACGGTTGATTCCTGCTCCGATGATCCCCCTAAGGCCTGCGGTTCCGAACTCCAGATCCATATAAAAACGCTCTTTGATCTCGTTCTCATCGCCTTCAATGGCCTTTAACTCGGCTTTGGTGGCTTCATCAAAATACGGATTGGACAGCCATTCCTGATAGATCTTCATGTAATCTTTCATTTCTATACTCCCTCCTGATTTCCCATGCATCGTAATACCTGCATTTTTATGCTTTTGATTATACTACACCAGGAAAAAAAAGGGAAGTAGATGCCAAGTAAAACTTCCCTTACAGCAGGCGTATCTTCTTTACCATTTCGCAGAATTCATAGTTATTTCTTGTCTTGGAGAAAAGATCCAGGATACGCTCTACGGCTTCATCGGGCTTCAGGGAATTGGTGGCTTTCCGCACTATGTCTACGGCCTCTGCTTCCTGCCGGTTAAGAAGAAGGTCATCCCTTCGGGTACCGGATTTTAAAATGTCAATGGCCGGGAAAATCCGCTTTTCTGACAGGCGGCGGTCTAAAACCAGCTCCATGTTTCCGGTTCCCTTAAATTCCTCATATACTACATCATCCATACGGCTTCCTGTATCTACCAGAGCCGTAGCCAGAATGGTAAGGCTGCCGCCCTCCCGCATATTTCTGGCGGCTCCGAAGAAACGCTTCGGCATATAAAGAGCAGCCGGGTCAAGGCCTCCTGATAAGGTACGGCCGCTGGGAGCTACGGTAAGGTTATAAGCCCTTGCAAGACGGGTAATACTGTCTAAAAGGATAATCACATCTCTCCCGTGTTCTACCAGGCGCTTTGCCCTTTCGATCACCATTTCTGATACACGCTTATGACGGTCCGGCTGCTCGTCAAAGGTGGAATAGATAACCTCTACGTTTGGCCCTACAATCGCCTCTCGGATGTCCGTTACCTCCTCTGGCCGTTCATCAATCAAAAGGATCATCAGGTGCATATCCGGATGATTTACAGTAATTGCTCTGGCGACCTGCTTTAAAAGGGTGGTTTTTCCTGCCTTGGGCGGAGAAACGATCATGCCTCTCTGGCCCTTTCCAATGGGCGATAAAAGATCCAGCACACGCATTGCTACAGAGTTACGCTCTCCCCGTGTTTCCATATGAAGACGCTCATTTGGGAAAATGGGAGTAAGATCTTCAAAATTCGGACGGCGTTCTGTGGCGCTTAAGGGATATCCGTTCACTGTTTTGATATAAAGAAGAGCAGCGAATTTCTCCGTTACTGCTTTGATCCTTCTGTTTCCTACAATGATATCACCTGTTTTTAAATTGAACCGGCGGATCTGTGAAGGAGCCACATAAACGTCATTTTCTCCCGGAAGGAAATTTTCGCAGCGGATAAAGCCAAAGCCATCCGGCATAACTTCCAGAATACCGTTTGCCTCAATTCCGCTGTCAAGCTCTGCCATATCCTGACCGGCAATGCCGGAAGCGTCACTGCGAGGCTCTGGACGGGATTCGCGGACGTCTGCCCGTGTCTCTCTGGTGTCACGAATGTCTCCTGTTTCCCTGGATTCCCGGCTCTCTCTTGACTCCCTGTTGTCTCTGGATTCCCGGCTCTCCTTTGGCTCCCTGCTTTCTGCTGAATCCCTGGAAGCTTCTCTGGAATTTTGCTGCCCGTATGAAGTCCGGGGCTGTCTGACAAAACGGGTTTGACGTGAGGAGTCACGCTGTGGGCGTCCATCGCGCGGCTTTCCGCTGTCCCGCGGCTCACCGTTTTCTTTGCTGCTTTGGGGTTCACGGCTGCTTTGTGCCTCACGGCCTTCACTGGAACCGGAATCCGGCTGCAAAACAGCTTCAGACTGTGCGGCCGCCTCATTTTCCCGGCACAAAAGTTCTATGATCTCAGCTTTTCTGAGGGTACTGATGCCTTTAAGCCCCTGAGATTTCGCCAATTCCTTGAGCTCCGCTAAAGGAAGGGTCTGTAATTTTTCTCGCATATGATTCTCCTTAATTTTACGAACAGTTGTATTGATCCTGAATTATCTAAATGTAATCAAAAGTGGGAATGGTACAAAACCGGAACGGTTCTGACCGTGAATGAGTCCGGGCGCTGATATCTCAGACAGAAAGCCCCTGGAATATGCGGGGAAAGCGCCCTGATTGCTTATACAGACATTATAAACGCTCTCCCCTGTGATTGTAAAGTTTAATTTTTAAGCCATTCCATATGGGCTTTCATCTGTGTTTCATATCCATTGTCCGACGGCCTGTAAAAGATACGGCCCTCCATGCCATCAGGCAGATACTGCTGGCGTACATAATGCTTGGGATAATCATGGGCGTAGAGATATCCGTCTCCATGTCCTAAGGCTCCTGCGCCCTTATAATGCCTGTCCTGAAGATGCACGGGAACAGGCATGGCACGCTCCGTCTTTACCGCCTCCATGGCATCCTGAATAGCGCAGCAGGCCGCATTGCTCTTGGGTGCACAGGCCACATAGGTCACAGCCTGCGAAAGGATGATCTGAGCCTCCGGCAGACCGATGCGCTCTGCGGCCTGAGCGGCGCTTACCGCTACTGTCAATGCCTGGGGATCCGCATTTCCCACATCTTCTGCAGCGCAGATCATAATCCGGCGGGAAATAAACTTAATATCTTCACCTGCATAAATCATCCGCGCCAGATAGTACACAGCTGCATCCGGATCAGAGCCCCTCATACTTTTTATAAAAGCGGAAATGGTATCATAATGGCTGTCTCCGTCCTTATCGTAGCGCACAGCCCGCTTTTGGATGCATTCCTGAGCCGCTGCCAGATCAATGTGGATCTTCCCGTCCGGGCTTCGGTCTGTAGTAAGTACACCCAGCTCGACTGCATTTAAGGCAGCTCTGGCATCTCCATTGGCCGCATCTGCCAGGAACCGGGCTGCATCCGGCTCGATCACTGCATCATATGTACCCATCCCCCGTTCCACATCCGTAATGGCCCTTTGGATCAGTTCCAGAATATCCTGCGTTTCCAGAGGCTTCAGCTCAAAAATGCGGGATCTGGAGATAAGAGCGCTGTTGACCTCGAAATAAGGATTTTCCGTCGTAGCGCCGATAAGGATCAAGGTGCCGTCCTCTACAAAGGGAAGAAGATAATCCTGCTGTCCCTTGTTAAAGCGGTGGATCTCGTCTACAAACAAAATGGTTCTTTTGCCGTACATTCCCCTGCTGTCCTTTGCGGCGGCCACAATCTCCTCCATATCCTTTTTTCCGGCCACTGTGGCGTTGATCTGCTTAAATTCAGCGCTGGTGGTGTTGGCAATAACCTTTGCCAGCGTGGTTTTTCCGGTTCCTGGCGGGCCGTAGAAAATAAGAGATCCAAGTTTGTCCGCTTTGATGGCGCGGTAAAGGAGCTTGTCCTTTCCAATGATATGCTGCTGCCCCACCACCTCATCCAACGTCCTTGGGCGGAGACGGGAAGCGAGAGGCGCTTCCTTTTCCATTGTATTTTCTCTCATATAATCAAACAGATTCATCTTTATCTCTCTTTCAGTCAATCATCAGTTCATCTGCTGTAACAAAAGTATATCCTTCTCTCTGGAGGATATCGATCAGCTCCAGAGCCGCTGACACAGATGTATCAAATATATCATGCATCAATATAATATCCCCATCCTCAGCTTCTTTCAAGACCTTCTTTACGATACGCTTCTGGTTTCTGAGCTTCCAGTCCAGGGAATCCACAGACCAGAGGACTGTCGTCATGCCGGACTGACACTCCAGCTCCTCGTTCCAGTCTCCGTAGGGCGGACGCATATATTGAGGTCGGGAGCCCGTAATGTCCTCGATCATCCCGCTGGTGCGGTCTACCGCCTCACAGACAGCCGCAGGACCCGCTTTTGTAAGGCGCACATGATTATAGCTGTGATTTCCGATCAGGTGGCCTTCTTCCTGCATCCGTTTTACCAGAGCCTCGTTTCCCGGTATACAGCTTCCCATGAGAAAAAAGGTAGCAGGTACTCCCCGTTCCTTTAAACCATCTAAAAGAACCGGCGTATGGACGGGATGGGGGCCGTCATCAAAAGTAAGAGCGAGATATTTTTCCGGCTCAAACGTACCCTCAGGTGCTGATGCCTCCCTGACCGTAACCGGAGCAGCCAAAAGGCAGATCAGATATGCCAGAAGGATAAAATCGGCGGACAGAACAGCCGACAACAGATGGACCCTGTGTTTCCACTTCACATTCAGGCCTCCGGGCAGATTGGTAGATTGATTTATTTATATGAGGGAGAATGTAGAAATAGACGGATCGCTTCAAATAATTTGAGGCCCTGTTTTTTCATAAAAATGAAGCTGCTGCTCCAGTAGATTATTTATCTGCTTTTGCAACAGCCCCGTTCCATATAACACCAGACAGCTGACACTGCCGGGACAAGATTAACGTTTGCTGAACTGAGAACGCTTGGCTTCTCATTACTCCTCAGAACACCTCGAAACTACATGTGTTCAATATAAAATTCATCCTGACAACTTCTCCCTTCATTTTTTAATAGTAATTTATGCTCGTCATAGGAACGCATTCCATTCACCCGAAGTATTTCTCCTATATTCTGTCTGCTACTTGGAATAATTCTACTCTGTACCCAACGCATACTCCAGTCTGAATTCATGGTCCGGATACCTTTTTTTAAAAATAGCGACATCATAAACGGAGTTTCCTTAGGAGTAACATTTTCTGGAATATCTATTGTGTATTTCTTTGTTCTTTCATCATAATTTAATATTCCGACGATTTTATTTCTATTATTTCTCTTGATTGCGTACCTGTTCAAAAAAACACCACCTTTTCCAAATCATTTCCCAGATTTTATTCCTATGAACCTCTGATAAAACATGATCTATACCATTGAAAATATAATCCTGATCTTCTATTTTCAGTTTCCAAATCTGTAAATCGTATTCTTTTGGTATCAATAACAGATTATACTCTAGAGATTTTGAGCCGATATAATTATTAACTGGAAAATCTCTCATCACGTCTATTTCTTTCAGAAGTTTTTCATCACCATATGTTGAAAACAATAACGATACTCCCTGATCAAACAAAGGTGCCATTCTCACACTGTCTTCTTCATCATTTCTTAACACTTCCAGATTGCTTCCGTGCCGATCTCTATTAGCAATCAAATAATCAATACAGAACATCTGGTACATATATAATCCCCAACCGTTTCTTATTGCAAACTCTAACGGAGATTCATTACCTTCTTTTTGCAAATCATAATACAAATCATACGCCAGCTTTTCTTCATTGTCCTTACGAAAATTTTCTGAAACAGAAACCCATGTTTCTTGTTCTTTACCATCAATAACAATCCTTGCATGTATCAGTTTATACTTTACATGCGGAATTCTCAAAACATCCATCACCCGGCTTACAATCAATTCATTGACACACTCATGACCAAATACCCCACGATAACTATCATAATTCGATAATTTATAATATAATCTTTTCCCATTCACTTCTTCATACGCCTTCAAAAAGCACCCTGGAGTTCCCGGTGACATTTTTTTTGCCGCCCAGTCCAGATGTTTCATATCCTGTAATTCACAAATAATATCCTGCACTATGTCACCTCATCTCAAAGATTTTATTGTTCATCTGGCTCAAATTGATCTGGATAACTGTCACTTCCCCCATATCCGCACACCCTCATCCTAGGAGAATTACAAACAGGCAGCAAAAATTCCGGTTTATAATATTCTCCCTCTTCATCACTTTCCGCCTTTAAACACTCATCACACCAAAAAGGCTCTCCTTCATAATATCCTTCTGGATTAACCCATTTCGCCTCATTTTGTTCGCAGTTACTGCAAAGAATTTTAGGAGGATTATTTCTTGATAAAATTACAATTTCATTATTCTTTTTTTCTCCATCGCGACAGCTATGTATACTTAATACCAATTCTGTGGTTGAACCAAAATCATATTCATATAAAAAGTTATCGCCGACATCCACAACGTCTTTTAATCGATAATTCATATTTCTGGAAGGTTTTCCCCAAAAAGGATCCGTATCCGGATTGCTTTCATATTGTTCTCCATGAATCGTGAATGCGCTCAGATGTCCGCAGCATTCTACCCATATGTCACGGATAAACACATCCAGTTCTTTTAGCGTAGTATTCTCGCTTGCTTCTACGATTAACCAATAATCTTTTTGATATTTTCCAGTAATAACAACCTGAAAATATTGACATATTCTTTTTCTTTTTTCTTCAGCAAGCTTTGCGCTTCTCTTTTTGCACGCCTGCAAATGGCGCAGCATACCGCTTTTTGTATACTCTTTTCCACAATACTTACAAAATCCTTTTGTTTGAACCGCCATTCTTTTATCTCCAATCCATCTGCTTTTTCGTGTATATTAGCATCTAATGCACATCTACCGTTTTTCCTATAAGAAAGTATAACATTATCTTATTAAAAAATACATAGAAAAAGGGGCTGTCTGCTGCAAAAGCAGATAAATAATCTACTGGAGTAGCAGCTCCATTTTTATGTCCTAAAAACAGAAAACGGACTCCGAAGAGTCCGCAATCCATAGTATAATAAGATCGGTCGAGTAAATTTTTTGCATATGCCCCTTCTACACTCCCGGCTTCTCCCCCGCCGCTACCTGCCCCTGGGAGGGAGCAGAGCTGACACCGGGGCCGCCGTTGATTCCTGTAACAGGAGCTGAGGGCTCTGGAACGTTTTGGGAGGAAGGGCTGTTTCCGCTTCCGTTTGACGGGATAATAATGGGGTTAGAGGATGTGCCGGAGCTGCCGGAAGCCGTTCCTGCACTGTCGGACGCGCTCTCCTGGTTTGTGGAACCGATTTCCTCCTGCCCCTGAGGAATCAGATGGCCGTCTGCTGCTGCCTCATAAACAGCGCCGCCGATCTCCAGCGTCTGTCCTGCAGCCATGCGTCCTGTGGAGGGATCCATATAATAATGGAGACCGTTTACCTCGATCATGCCCGTGGCCATCGCTCCGCTTCCGTCAAAATAATACCAGGCTCCATCCATCTCACGCCAGCCGGTCGCCATCACGCCGGAGCCCTTCAGATAATACCGCTTTCCGCCTTCACTCAGCCAGCCGGTCTGCATCACGCCGTTTGTATCTGAGCAATACCAGGAGCCATTATCCTGGATCCAGCCCTTTGCCAGGGCACCTGATGCGTCCAGATAGTACCATTTGCCGTTTTGGTTTGTCCATCCAACCGCCATTTTTCCGGAAGACTCCATATAATACCGCTTTCCGTCTGCATCCAGCCAGCCGGTCTGCATGATACCGTTGGAGTCTGTATAATACCAGGCTCCATTGTCCTCTATCCAGCCTTTTTTAACAGCTCCTGAGCTTCCCAGATAGTACCATTTTCCCTGATCCTGACGCCAGCCAGTCTGCATCTTTCCCGTGGTCTCGTCCAGATAATAACGGCTGCCGGATACCGTGATCCAGCCCGTGGACGCAAGGCCTTCGCTGTCCATATAATACCAGTCTGAACTATCCTGAGCCCAGGCGTTTTTCTGTTTGGCATAGTTGCTGTAATAATACCGTTTCCCGTTAATGGTACGCCAGGTATTGGCCGGAATCTGGCCGGAGAAATCCTTAAACTGGAAATCAATATCCACATTTCCATTGATTCCCTTTACAGAACCGGTGCTGGTCGCCTGCCACATAACAGGGTTCTGGTAGCTGGGACGGGCAGAATAACGGGCTACCCATACGGGATAATCCATCAGGCTCATATCCAGCTTATTTTTCAGCCAGTTTTCATTTGCATAGATAATCGGATAATATCCGGAATCGGATATCTTTTTGCAGAACGCATTTGCGATCGCTGCCAGCTCCTCTTTTGAAAGGTTTCCCTGAGTAGAATCCTCCATATCGAAAGCTACAGGATAGGAAACAGGATAATCATGGATCAGATCCAGCACAAAATCGGCCTCTGCCTCTGCCATTTCCACCGTTACCGCCAATGAGTAAATATACACGCCCACCTTCACGCCGGCGGCGCTGGCCTGCTGGATATTCCGGTGAAAATAGGGATCTACCGCTCCCTTGGAACGGGTTCCCAGCATCACGAAGGACACGTCATCTGCTGCGACCTGGCTCCAGTTGATCTCCCCCTGCCATCTGGATACGTCAATTCCTCTGGCAAGCACATTTTGAATGGCACTTCCGTCCGGCATCTGATAGACGCCGTTTACCTTTTTCCATGCATTTGGATTGATCTGGTCTGCTCCTTTTGCATTCTCAGAAGTGCTGGAGGCAGAAGGCACATTGCCGGTTCCTCCGGATCCTCCTGTTACTCCCGGGCCTCCTGCAGCAGACGCTCCAACAGACGCCGGCGTTTCTCCCGGCCCTGCAGCGTAGGCCGTATACGCAGACCCAAGGGTTCCTGCGCCCAGAATTCCAGCCAGTACAAGTGCCTGGCAGCGCTTTCTCATCTCCTGTCTCTTTTTCATTTTCCTCTCCTTATATCGTACTGATAGCAAAAACGGAGGATGCTGTCAGCCAGTCCCGCCGCAGCATCCCCCTTTATCAACTTGTCCTTGTCACATGTTTCCATATCGGATTTCTCTTATCAGCCTGGTCCATCTGTGCGTCCGGCTTCCAGAGAGCCGCTGCTGGAAGGACCACTGGAGCTGGTGGTTCCGGAGCTGCTGGAACCTGGACCAGATGAGCTGGAACTGCCAGAAGTTTTTGATACGCCGGGGCCGCCGTTTTCACCGGTTACGCCGCCTCCGGAAGACTGGTTTCCTGCAGCCGGCGTCTGTGCAGATACGCCGTTTGCATTCTGGCATACGCCGGATGCGTCAAAATTGTAGGAGGTACCGTTGATATTTAAGGTAGTTCCTGCTGTCATCACGCCGCCGTCTGCCGGATTTAAGTAATAATACTTGCTGTCGACCAGGATCCAGCCTGTCATCAGGTGACCGTTGCTGTTGAAGTAGTACCACTTGCCGTCGATCTGCTTCCAGCCTACAGACATCTTTCCGTTTGTCATATCCATATAATACTTGCTGCCCTCGCTGTCGCTGAGCCAGCCGATGAGCATACGTCCGTCTGTATTCAGATAGAAGTAATCCTGGTCTACCTTTGCCCAGCCGGTCATCATCTTTCCGTCTGTGCCGAACAGATACCAGTTGTCCTGAATCTGAGCCCATGCGTTCACAACACACTTGCCGTTTTCCTGGAAATAATACCAGGCTCCGTCCATCTCACGCCAGCCGGTTCCCATGCTGCCGTCGCCGCGCATAAAATAGTAATCATCGCCAATACGCAGCCAACCCGTAACCATGGTGCCGTCCTCCAGCATATAGTACCATTTGCCGTATTCCGGATTGATCCAGCCCTTTGCCATCAGGCCGCCCGGACGGAAGAAATACCATTTTCCATCAATCTGCTTAAAACCAGTGGTCATATAGCCGGTAGAAAGATCCATATAGTAATAACCCTCGCTGGTCTGAAGCCAGCCTGTGTGGGTCTTTCCCTGGTTAATATAGGTCCAGTGATCGTTTGTCTTGGTCCAGCCGTCTGCCGCATAGGATGTAACCGCCATTCCCAGGGCCATGGCGCTGATCACGCCGGCTGCGGTCAAAGCCGCCAGACATTTCTTACGTTTCATGCCTTTTCCTCCTCATTCTTCTGTATATAAGCCCCTTTGTCTGTTTCGGGTTTTCATCCTTTTAATTATAGCACAGATTATCTGTAAGGAAGGTAACAATTTTATTACAATTTCCGTAAATTTTCATACCTGCTACAGAGCCTTTAATTTTTTATAATAGCCCTTTGCATACCGGTACATGATGATAGTATATTCTCCAAATTCCTCTCCTAAAGCTGCCTTGTATACAGCCCACAGGCACCAGAGGAAACCGCCCAGGGCCGCATTTGCAAATACGGAATAATATTCTTCCTTTGAAGGCTTTCTCTTTAAATAAATCTCTAAAAGCTTTTCCGTCTGCTCTGCATCATAGTAAGAATAAATCGCCGACATGGAAATATCCATAACAGGGTCGCACATTCCTGCATATTCCCAATCCAGCAGTTTTGCACTGCCGCCCTCAAACATCAGGAAGTTATCCACATTTGCGTCAATATGGCAGAGACATTGTGGACGATCCATCTGATCCAAACGATCCATCAGCTCATTCATCCAGCCTCTGACCTTCTCATAATCTTCAAAAGGGATTCCTCCATGCTGCAGGCAGAGCCTTTCATAAAAATCTATCCGTTCCCGAATGTCAAAGGAATGATCGACTGTAAGACCAGACTGGTGAAGCTTTCTTACAATACCCATACAGATTTCCATATCTTTCCAGTTATCTGCCGCTGCATTCCGGGCGTTTTCATAGTACCGTGCAATCTTATAGCCGGTATCCGGGTTCATGTACAGCACTTCTTCCGTAATCCCCAGAGAGGCTACGGTATCATAAACCTCTTTTTCCTCCCTGCGGTTGATTAAAAGCTCTGTCCCCGGCCCCGGAATCCTGCAGATGCAGTGAGCGCCATCCACCCGGAACAAGAAGGATTTATTTGTCATTCCGGCTTTCAGGCAGCGGATATCTGTAATATGGGACTCAGGCACCTTAAATACCCTGGATACCAGATCCATTGCCGCATTATCCGAATGGTTCTGATAGCGTTCATCAAACAGGCGCAGCTCCTCCAGATTTTCAAATTCATACACCTGGTTTTCAGGCTGACGGTTTACATCCATCTCGATCTGATCCCACTGAGACGCCTTCCAGCCGGAAGTCTCTTCTGCGCGGGCAAGAAGCGTTCCCCCTTCTGCCTCCAGACGGCGCTTTGCCTCTCCCTTGAGCATATCTACAAAGGGCTGCTCCCAGTAAAACTGTTCCGTTCCCGGAGTTTCATAGTAGGCTTCTAATACCGGAAGGAACCGGGCTGAAAATTCTCTGGACAGATAGACCGGGCCGTACATCACCCACTGATCCCTTCCGCCTACATTTACATCTGTAATCCTTCCCTTTTTAGTAAAGGTAAAGCACCACTCCTTGGTATCCCCTTTCTGGAAGGAGGCGCTGTACCAGGCTCCGCACTCATAGGCGTGGTACATATTGTCCCGCAGCCAGTTATCAGAGGATAAAATGTACATATTGCGACCCTTTAACAGATGTCTGGCTCTGTAAACCGTAGCCAGGGTATTTTTGCAGGAATACTCCGGATTGTAGAGAAGCTTTACATCATATTTGTCGATCAAATATTCAAATTTCTCTTTCAGATACCCGACTGCAATGGTAATATCATATACTCCGGCCTCATGGAGCTGGCGGATCTGGCGTTCGATCATACGCTCTCCAAATACCTCTAAAAGCCCCTTGGGCGTTTCAAAGGTAAGAGGGACAAAACGGGAGCCAAAGCCTGCGGCAATGATCAGAGCTCCGTCTACCTTATAGGGCGCTAAAACAGCCTGTCCCGTTTCTGTAAGAGCAAGCCGTTTTCCTCTCTGATCCTCATCTTCTCTGATATAGCCTTTTTCTGCACATTCTTTTATCAGCCCGTTAATGGTCCCTAAAGATAGCTCCATTCTCTTTGCCAGCTCCCGCTGAGTAATATATGGCTCCTCCAAAATGTTTCTGCATATCAACCCCAATCTGTCCATATGATCCTCCATTCTTCATCCTGTATATGCACTGTCAGCGGACAGAGGAATCTTTGTTCCCCTGTCCACTGACATTTTTGTTCATTTATATTATATTTTTATTTTATATGAACATTATAGCACGGACGCAGGGAAATGCAAGAGCTAATCCTCTGTATTTCCCAAAACAATGGTATTTACTGCCTCGATGAGATCCACTGCCTGAGATCTGGGAATCAGAGAGACTGTCTTTCCATCTGCCTCTGCCAGACAGCTGCTTCCGTCATAACGGTAAAGGACGATCGTTACCTGGGGAGAAACTTCATTATCCAGATGGAGGGTCAGGCGGATTTCCTCCTTTTGTCCCGGTTCCTCTTCTGTAAAGCAATCTGCTTTTAAGCCTTTCAGAGCAGAGAACAGTTCATCTGTCTCTATTTCCTCCTCCTGATACGTCCAGGTGCGGTCATCCTTTTTGCCTTTGGAAGTAAGGCTGTAGTCAGCTCCCTCTAAGGAAATGTCAATTCCTGTGATCTCCTCTGTATCGCCCCAGAATACTTCTTTATGGCGCAGGTCATCATATTTCATGGCCATCAGGCCTTTATAGTCCTCCGCAGTCAGCTTATAGGCGATCTGGGAATTATTTACTCTTGCGTATGCGGTAATTTCTTCCTCTTCCCCGCTGTTTTCCTCAGAGTTCTCCTTCTTCTCTGCCTTTTCTTTTTCCTTCGGATCACGGCTTACGCTTACGGTAAGCGTACCGGATACGTTCTCTTTGTCCTCATTTTCAAAGGTATAATCGGCCTCTAAGGACAGCTCCGGCGCATCCAGTCCATAGGTGCTCCACTCTTCCTCTGAAACATAGTAGGAAGCGTAGTCAGACAGATCCAAATTCTGGAGGGTTCTGATATATTCATCCACCTGCACCGGATCTAAGGGAAGCAGGTTTTCCTCATCCTTCTTAAAATAAACATCCTCGCTGCTGTAGGAAGCCCCGCTGTCCTCTATGCGGACTGCTTCATAGGTCTCCGGTCCTGTAAACCGCAGGCTGCTTACTGTCTCAAGCTCAGGGATCTCATCCTGCTTCAGCATATCCTTTAACACCGCGTCAAAATAATTCAGAGGATCGTCTTTTACCAGATAAGCTTTTCCGTCTCCGATGGACACATAGCGCTGGGAATCCATATTGCTGAAATTGCCCAGCTTTATTTCAAGCTCCTGCTCCCCATTTTCCAGATGAATCGTGCAGACAGGATCATTCAGACCGTACTGACTGTAATCCTCTACCTCTTCGATCACAAAGGCTGCTGCAAATTCCTCAAAGGGCTCTAAGAGTTCTTTTATCTTTTCTTCGCTCACAGGAAATTTTTCATCCTCGTCATAGATCCAGACTCCGTCCTCTCCCTTATGGAACGAAAGGCTTTCCGACTCATTTTCCCACGAAAGGGCCGTGACACCCTCATAGGGAATCTGAAGGATGATTTCACCGCTGTCTTTGATCTTTTCCTTATGCTCCTCCCTCTGGATCACCGCGATGGCCGCCACGGACAGCACCGCCAGAACTCCCAGAAGGATATATAACCGTTTAGCCCGCTTCATTCTGCATTCTCCTCCTTCTCATTACCACACAAATGCCAATTCCCAGGTATGCAAGCGGGAAAACACCGATCATTACCGCCTGAAGCATGGCAGAAGCAGATTCGCTGATGGTAAGATAATTATAGTTTAGGGATTTGCTCCGGATCGCCATGGCCTCGCTCTCTCCGATCATGGAAGAAAGACCATTCATTCCCAGATCCCCGTTTGCACCAGAGGAAAGGGCATTATACATATCCTCTAAAAAGTCTGAGGAGCCAAACCACAGGATCCGTCCTTCATTTTCACAGGAAATAGACACGGCTGCCGCAAATGGGCCATCAACGTCTCCTTCCTCCCGTTCATAGGTGGAAAGCTCATAGCCTGCCATCTTGCTGAAGGCCTGGTCTGTAGTTGATAGAAGGGTTGTCACCCTGCCTGCGGCTTTCGTTTCATCTACCTTTAAGCCCTGGACAATGGGAAGAATGGGATAATAGTGCTCTTCAATGAGAGCGTCTGTAATATCGCTGCTCTCCATCTGAGGAAGAAGGGCGTAAGGCGTCTGAAGAGCATAGCGCTCTCTGTCTCCCTCTACTACGATCCCGTCCTGGGCGGTAACGCCGTATTCCTCTAAAAGGCCGTGAAGGTTGTCAAGATTTCCTTCCTTTACAGGCCCTGCCGCCGCAAAAAGCTTTCCTCCCTTTTTGGTGTAATCTGCAAGCATGGTCTGTTCTTCTCTAGAAATGTCGCTGGAGGGCGCATAGATCATAATTCCGGCTGCATCCTCAGGAATGGAATCTACATTCAGAAGAGACAGCTGCTCTAACTGGATATTTTCCTTTTCAATCTGCTCCTTGAAGGAGGCGGGAAGCTCTCTTTCCCCGTGTCCCTCTAAAAGATATATCTTAGGCTGCTCTTCATTTACCACATAGTCAATGGCAGAAGTGATGGCTCCCTCTCCGTCAAAGGAGGTATTGTAGGAATAGGAGTAGATATCTGCCTCCTGAACGTAAATATCATCATAACCGATAAAACGGCTGCGTTCGCCGCATTCTACAACCAGGCTGTTGTTGGCGGCCTCTTCATCTGTGTACTGCTCTGCAAAGGTAGGATATACATCCGGATTTTTCTTTACGATCTGGATATGGTCTGAAAGGCTGTCGTATTTATTTAACAGGTTTTCAATGACCGCATCCTCTTTGTCTGCCTGCACGATCCAGTAAATGGTTACATCCTCATCCAACCCGTTTACCACCGCCTTTGTATTGCTGGTAATGGAATAGAGCTTTGCCGCGCTGATATCGTATTTTGTCAGATTCTCCGGAAGGGCGTTTACCAGTATATTGACTACAATAAGGATTGTAAGAACCACTGCGGAAAGAATCAGGGAATAGGCTCCGCCGCAAAAGGCATTACGGTTCTGTTTCATCAGTTATACCTCCTTTTTTCCAGTGACTGCACCGATAAAAACAGGAAAAATGCGGCAAAGGTCACAAAATATACGATCGCAGTGAGATCAAACACCCCGTTTACAAACACATAAAAACGTTCAAACAGGGAAAGCGTTTTCATAACTGAGGGCAGAAGTCCGGAAAAAGCTTCCGGGTCTGCCAGATATAAAATAAGCACTGCGCCGCCAGCCAGGAAATAAAATCCATAAGCCAGATGTTCATTTTTTGTTAAATGGCGTATTACCACTCCCAGGACGATCACCAAGGCAAAGGCTGCGATCAGGGCGCCTGCCGGAGTAGAAGATACATACTCGGACAGACTGGCGCTGTAGTAGTTGAGTAGGATCACCGCAATGCCGATTCCTGCCGCAAAGCCCTGATTGTCTGTCAGGGAGGAAATGAATACTCCCAGAGCGATCAAGGCTGCGCCCAAAACAAAAAAGGCAAAGATAGAGCCGTAGGAGGTCAAAAGGTATACATCTCCATAGCGGGCAAATATCAGCGGATATACGGAAACAACCGCCAAGGGGATCAGATATACAACAAGAAGCGCCAGATATTTTCCCAGTACAACCTCTGTGGTGATAATGGGAAGGGAGTATAACAGCTGGTCTGTTCTCTGCTTCTTCTCCTCTGCAATGACGCGCATGGTTAAAATAGGTACAATTACTACAAATACCAGGCTGCCGAAGCTTAATACAAACTCAAAATTGCTTACTGCTGCCTGAAGATTATATAAGGTGGCTCCCAGACCGATAAAGGCCAGCAAAAATGCGCCGAATACATAGGCGGTCAGGGTATGGAAATAATTGCGGAGCTCATGCTTTAATACGGCGGTCATGCCATTTCCTCCTCTCCTGCTTCGGATTCCTCGGTTTTAATATCTTCTGTTTGGGCGCTCTCTGTCAGCTCAATAAATATTTCCTCCAGATCCGCCTTTTTCACATTCATTTCAAGAAGGGGTTTGCCGGCGGCTGAAAAACGCTTAAACAGGGCTTTTGACACCTCATAGATATCCTCGCAGTCCGAATGGAGGGTAGCTGCGGTCCGTCCTATCTCCTTTTCTTCTATGGTCTGTTCTGTAATGTGCTCCATACCGGAGAGAAGTTCTTCTGTTTCCCTGGCGTCCGCCTCTGCTACCAGAGTAATCTCTCCCGGTGAAAGGAGGCGTTTTTCAAGGTTTTCCGGCTCGTCAAAGGCGATGAGCTTTCCTCTGGCAATAATAAGGATTTTCTCACAGATAGTCTGAACCTCGGAAAGAATGTGGGAGCTGAAAATGACCGTATGCTCTCTTCCCAGATCTTTGATCAAATCGCGGATTTCTATGATCTGTAAGGGATCCAGTCCTACTGTCGGCTCATCCAGTATGACCACTTTCGGATCCCCCAGAAGGGCCTGAGCGATCCCGACTCTCTGTTTATATCCTTTAGACAGGGCGCTGATCCTGCGGTTTCGCACATGGTCTAGACCTGTCCTCCCGATCACACTGTCAATCTGGCTGTGCAGCTCTTTTCCCTTAAGCCCCTTTGCTTCTCCTACAAAGCGCAGATACTCTGCCGGTGTCTCGTTCATATAAAGGGGCGGCTGCTCCGGAAGATAGCCGATCCGTTTCTTTGCCTGGGCCGGTTCTTCAAAAATGTCGAAGCCGTCAATCTTTACGCTTCCCTTTGTGGCTGACAGACATCCTGTCATGATGTTCATGGTGGTGGATTTTCCTGCGCCGTTTGGACCCAAAAAGCCGTATACATGGCCGCCTTCTATCTCAAAGGACAGATCATCTACCGCTGTCACATCCCCATAGCATTTTGTTAAATGCTCTACCTGTATCATGGTTGACCTCCTGATTGGATTTTTGTTTTTCTGGCATTATAACAATTTATGCTGAAATGGGGCTGAAAATTTATGGAATACGCCGCCTCCCGTCTGCTCCTCAGGGCGACTATGCTTGGAGGCACTGCTCTGTAGTATTGGTATGGTTTTAGTTGGTTTTTGATGCTTTTTGAGGGTAAAGCAGTGGGTATGTTTTTTGGTCGGTTTTTATCAGTATGAGGTAGAGGATTGCTCCCAGAGTTCCGGCTGCGGTTATAAATTTCCAGGCGGTTGTGATGGTTTGGGCCTGCAGGATGGAGGCTATTTTCCATTGGGATCCGTACATGGCTGCTGCCAGAAAAATGTGAACCAGGGATGATATCCTGCCTCTGTGGGATGCGGGGATCCTCCGGGTGAGGTAGGGATAGGAGCCAAGGGTGGTAATGATTTCTCCCAGAGTGAAAAGGATCATGGAAATGTAATACATGGGTATTATGCCCTGTATGAAGATGTACATGGACAGTGCAGTGCATACCAGAAGCTGGCCGGTGAGAAGCTTTGCAGTGTCGCTCAGGGAAGAGGCGCATTTTGTTAAGATGGGAGTTCCTATAATAACGATAAGGCCGTTTAAGCTGGTCATCAGGCCAAAGTACACGGCTCCTTTTCCTCCATGTTCAGCGGAATCAGAAAATTGAACTGGGTATAGGAGAACTGATAGACGGACCAGCAGAGCAAAAAGAAAAGAATGACTTTCTGCTCCCTGAGGATTTTCCATGTGGACTGGGTTTCTTTTGCCTCTTCATAAATGGTTTGTTTTTCCTTTACCGGAGTGATGTCCTTTATAAAAAGAAGGATCAAAATGGTGGACGACAGGGTCGTGAGCCCGTCAATGGCGTAAGCAAGGCCCAGATGGTTCTCAAACAGGATTCCTCCTATGGTTGGGGACAGAATGATCCCCAGATTGAGTCCCAGATACATAAGGCTGTAGGCTTTTTCCCTGTTTTCGGAGGTGCTCAGATCGGCTACCAGTGCGTCATAGGACGGATTTTCCATTGTCTGAAAGATTCCTGCTGTAAAAAACAGCAGGATCTGTGCCATGGATACAGGAAGAACCGCTGCTGTCAGGTAACAGATGACCGTTACCAAATCGCAGATAATGATGAGCTTTTTCTTATTGCAGCAGTCTGCCAGCTTTCCTCCCAGCAGGTTTGCAGGAAACTGTACCACTCCCATAGCTATGGTGATCTTGGCGATCTCCTGTGCATTCATTCCCAGCTTATTGCTTAAAATCAGCGTCAGCATGGGCCATATCATAGCTCCCATATTTGTTGCTGCCTTTCCCCAGAAAAGAATATATAATTCTCTTCTCATACCTCTGTACTGGCCGAACATTTTCTCAAATATTGTTTTCATTTCTAATTATCCTCTTAAAATATATGCTGCTATATGCTTTTCCACCTGTGTCAGACCGCACTTTCCTGTGAAATAAAAAAACAGAGACCCTCTGCTGCCAAAGGATCTCTGCATAGTATCTTCTCTTTTAGATAGGGCCGGACTCAGCAGCCAGCCGCCCATTGAAAGATGGGCGGCTGGCGTGTGCGGTATAATATACGGCATAAAAAGAGAGAACCTGATATCCGATCCATTTTTGGCAACATGAAATAACAGGACGCTTTCACGGTATTGCGCCTGCACAGACAAATCTTCATGCGTCAAAATAAATGGATCAAATTAACATCTGGCCTCTCCTTTAAAAATCTGAAGTATGGCTTCAGTATAGCACTGGAAATATATGGATGCAAGAGGGAATCATCCGACTTTATAGCCGGAAACCGTAGCCCTGCACACCAGGCCCCAGAACACAGGGCAGCTCCACCCAAAATCGATTGATCCCATCCCTGCTTTCAGCGTGTATTTTTCCGTGATGAAGCTGTACGGTCTTTTCCGCAATGGAAAGGCCCAGGCCGTAGCTTCCGGAGGTATTGCGGGCGGGATCGGCGCGGTAAAAGCGTTTGAAGATCTGGCTTAAGTCTTCGGGATCAATCGAAGAACCCTGATTTTCTACAGTGAGTATGCAGTGGCTTTTTCCCTGTTTTTTAAGCTTTACCCAGGTGGTTCCACCCTGGCTCGAATATTTGCAGGCATTGTCTAAAAGAATATCCAGAAGCTGGCTCAGCCTGTCCTTTAAGCCCCAGATCAGAATACCTTCTTCTATTTCTGCATAAAGCGTTAATCCCTGTTCAAAATAAAGGGGTTCAAAAAGAAGAAGCGAATCCTCTGCTGTCCGGCTTAAATCCACCTGTTCAAAAGCTGCTTCTGCCTGTCCGCTGTCAGCACGGGCCAGATCCAGCATCTGTTCGATCAGCCCCCTCATCTGCCGTGACATGGCAAGGATGGCTTCGGAAAAACGTCTCTGCTCTTCTTCCCCACAGCCGGAGGACTGCAGAAGCTCCGCATTGGTCATAATTACAGTCAAAGGCGTTTTTAACTCGTGGGAGGCGTCGGCCACAAACTGGCGCTGCTGTTTCCAGGCCTTTTCCACCGGCCGCACCGCCCAGCCGGAAAGCCAGATGCTGATGGCTAAAAATAGGATAAAACTCAGACCCGCGATCAGGGCGCAGGTTCTCACCAGCCCCTTTAGCGCCGCCGTTTCACTGGAAATATCCGCAAATACCAGGCTATACCTGTAGGGCGTATTGGTCTTATAGTACCGAAAGCCGTATTCCTTTATCACTCCTACCTTTTGATGGGAGGAACGTGCCCTTACAATGAGATCCATGAGAAATTCCTGATCAGACAGATCAAAATAGCCGCCGCTGCTGGCGATCAGTTCTCCCCCGGTTCCCAGATGCAGGATAAAAAAAGGAAGACGGATCTGCTCGCTCTGTTCTCCGGGCATCTCAATCTGAAAGGGTCGGTTTGCAATCTTTTCCATCATGCGGATGCTCTTTTCTTCCAGATCTGCTCTTGTAAAATGGTACACCAGGCCGAATACCACACTCATCATCAGAACCACTATCGTCATGTTGATAACTACAAACTTCACTCTCAGCCTATAAATCATGTTCTGCCACCTCCAGATGATATCCCATTCGCCGGATGGACTCAATACGTACATCTGACCCAATGCTTAACAGCTTTTTCCTCAAAAAACCAATATAAACCTCTACATGGTTTTCCACTGCATCTGAATCATAGCCCCACACCTTTTCCAGGATCATTTCCTTAGAAAGATTTCCTGCCCCAGACTGAAATAAAAGGCGCATAATATCAAACTCTTTCGCAGAAAGCCGGATCTGTCTGTCCCCGCAGCTTAAAACAGCCGTCGAAAGATCCAAACAGGTCTTTCCCATCCCTACCTCATCCACCTGTCCTCCCTGGCGGCGAAGCAGGGCGCGGACGCAGGCAGTAAGCTCTCTGGCGTCAAAGGGCTTTGTCAGATAATAATCTGCCCCGGCATCCAGCCCTGCGATCCGATCCTCCAGAGCAGAACGGGCCGTAAGCATTAGAATGGGCGTTCCCAGACGGCTGGCCCGAAGCTCCCTTGCCACCTCATAGCCACTTTTTCCCGGCATCATCACATCCAGTATGATCAGATCATAAATCCCGGTGCCTGCATATGTAAAACCGGTTTCTCCGTCATATACAGCCTCGGCCTCAAAACCCTGGATCTCTAAAAGATCTTTTATAGAACCGGCCAGCAGCCGCTCATCCTCTATGATCAGAATTTTCATATACATCCCCTTACTTACTGATAATATCCCTATTATACAGCAAAGCGGCCAAAGAAAACAGCCTACAGCTATCCCCTTCCGGGCAGCCGCAGGCTCTGTCTTCTAAAATGACCAGTTAAACAATTGTCGTATTACACTTCAAAAATCAGATCGCCGTAGCTTGGCATGGGCCACAGTTCCTTGTCCACCAGCATCTCCAGACGGTCTACAGGAGTCCTTAAGGCCTCCATGGCAGGAACGACCTCACTGTGGTATGCCAGTGCCTGATCCTTTCCGCTTTCCATGGCTGCGCAGCGGGCCGTTGCATCTTCCAAGGCAGACAGGGCTGTTTTTGTCTCAGCCAGAAGGTCTGAGGATTCCAGCAAAAGCTCTGTCTGTGTGCTCACGTCTGCCTCCGGGCAGGCATTTCTAACCGCGGAAATGGAACCTGCCAGCTGGGTGGTGTAGCGGATCACTGCAGGAATGATCTGCTTTCCTGCCATATCGATCATGGTCTTTGCCTCAATGTTAATGCTCTTTGCATAGCTTTCGTATTCTACCTCGGCTCTGGACTCCAGCTCGGCTCTAGTGAATACGCCGAACTCCTCAAACAGCTTTACCGCCTTGTCTGTCACAAGAGCCGGGATCGCGTCTACCATAGAGCGAAGGTTGGGAAGCCCTCTCTGTTCGGCTTCCTTTACCCACTCCTCAGAATAGCCGTTTCCATTGAAGATAACTCTTCTGTGAGCTGCCAGAAGCTCCTTAATGAGGTCATGGACTGCCATATCAAAGTCCTCGGCCTGCTCCAGCTGATCAGCCGCTTCCTTAAAGGCTTCTGCCACAATGGTATTTAACACCGTATTGGCAGATGCTACGGAATCAGAGGAACCTACCATACGGAACTCAAATTTATTGCCTGTAAAAGCAAAGGGTGAGGTGCGGTTCCGGTCGGTGGCATCCTTGTCCAGATCCGGCAAGATATTTACGCCGGTGCGCAGAGTTCCGCCCTTCTTGGAATGGGTCGCTTCTCCGGTGTCGCAGAGCTGGTCGATCACATCCTCCAGCTGCTCTCCAAGGAAAATGGAAATAATTGCCGGCGGAGCCTCGTCTGCTCCCAGTCTGTGATCATTTCCCACATCAGAGGCAGATTCACGGAGCAGATCTGCATGGCGGTCTACGGCCTTGATGATGCAGGCTAAAACCAGAAGGAACTGGATATTCTCATGGGGCGTATCGCCGGGGTTCATCAGGTTGGTGCCGTCGTCGGCAGTCAGGGACCAGTTGTTGTGCTTACCGGAGCCATTTACCCCATAGAAAGGCTTTTCGTGGAGAAGGCAGGCCATGCCGTGGCGTCCGGCTACCTTTTTTAATGTCTCCATCACCAGCTGATTGTGGTCTACGGCCTGGTTCACGCCCTCATAGATGGGAGCCAGCTCATGCTGGGCCGGGGCTGCCTCGTTGTGCTGGGTCTTGGCAGGCACTCCCAGCTTCCACAGTTCCTTATTTACATCGTTCATATAGGCGCCAATCCGCTCTCTGATGATGCCGAAATAGTGGTCGTCCATCTCCTGCCCCTTTGGCGGCATAGCGCCGAATAAGGTGCGGCCGGTATAAATTAAATCCTTTCTCTGCAGATACTTCTGGCGGTCAACCAGGAAATACTCCTGCTCCGGTCCCACGGAAGGATTGACCCGTTTTGCAGTGGTGTTTCCAAACAAGCGCAAGATCCGCAGGGACTGCTCATTGATGGCCTGCATGGAGCGCAGCAGAGGGGTCTTTTTATCCAGAGCCTCACCCTTATAGGAACAGAAGGAGGTAGGAATACAGAGGGTCACGCCGATAGCGTCCTCTTTTAAGAAAGCCGGAGAGGTACAGTCCCATACCGTATAGCCTCTGGCCTCAAAGGTTGCGCGCAGGCCGCCGGAGGGGAAGGAGGAAGCATCCGGTTCACCCTTTATGAGTTCTTTTCCAGAAAACTCCATGATCACACGGCCTTCAACGGGAGCGGAAACAAAGGAATCGTGCTTCTCAGCCGTAACGCCTGTAAGAGGCTGGAACCAGTGAGTAAAATGGGTTGCACCATGGTCAATCGCCCAGTCTTTCATAGCATGAGCTACCACATCTGCAATACTGGGATCCAGCTCTGCGCCATCCTCAATGGTCTTTTTAAGCTTCTTATATACGCTTTTAGGCAGACGGTCTCTCATCACGGCATCATTAAACACATCCTTGCCAAACATCTCTGTAACACTTATTACTTTGCTCATAGATTCTCCATCCTCTCTTTTCATGGTGTCCCCTTTCCCCAATGCACCCCAAAAGGCGGTTTTGTACAGCAAAAGGCGTTCTCTCCTTTTTCAAAAAGAGAACGCCCTCGTTCTTTTGTTATAAAATAAACCATTTCGCGTGAAAATGCAAGCGGTTTTTCCAAAAACAGAATCAGTTTATTCTAATAAGTTTTAATTCACAGAGCTTATGCATTTGCCTTTCCAACAGAACCAAACAGCTCCATCTTCTCTTTTACAGTTGCGCGGATTGCCTCTGCGCCGGGAGCTAACAGCTTTCTTGGGTCAAAGCCCTTGCCCTGCTGATCCTTTCCTGCCTCGATGTACTTTCTGGTAGCCTCTGCGAAGGAAAGCTGGCACTCTGTATTTACGTTGATCTTTGCAACGCCCAGGCTGATAGCCTTCTTGATCATATCCTCGGGAATACCTGTACCGCCGTGAAGAACTAACGGCATATCACCGGTTGCTTCCTTAACCTTCTCCAGTACGTCGAAGTTTAAGCCCTGCCAGTTCTCCGGATACTTACCGTGGATATTTCCGATACCTGCTGCAAGGAAGTCAACACCCAGATCAGCGATAGCCTTGCACTCTGCAGGATCTGCACACTCGCCTGCGCCTACCACGCCGTCTTCCTCGCCGCCGATAGAGCCTACCTCAGCCTCTAAGGACAGGCCCATTGTATGAGCGATCTTAACCAGCTCTTTTGTCTTCTCCACATTCTCTTCGATCGGATAATGAGAGCCGTCAAACATAATAGAGGAGAATCCGGCCTTAATGCACTTATAGCAGCCCTCGTAGGAGCCGTGGTCTAAGTGAAGTGCCACCGGTACGGTAATATTTAATTCCTCAAGCATAGCAGAAACCATAGCTGCTACGGTCTTAAATCCGGTCATGTACTTGCCTGCGCCCTCGGATACACCCAGGATAACCGGGGACTGAAGCTCTTCTGCAGTCAGAAGAACTGCTTTTGCCCACTCCAGATTATTGATATTGAAGTGACCTACTGCATATTTGCCTGCTCTTGCTTTTTCAAGCATATCTTTTGCTGATACTAACATAATATTTCCTCCTTATACTTGGGCGCTCCCCCAGCTGCATGAACCCGGAACCCGGATAACAGCCCTGGAACGCAGTTCTACTTTGTTATGTTTTTAACAGTTTCGAATTCATTATAAACCATACCATCCAAAAATGGAAGAACTTTTATGAAATCCCAAGGATATTCTTAACGGTTTCCTCCATCTCATCCACAGCGCACTCTCTGTCATGGCGGATGGGCGCAGTACGTATCTCCTCTACCGCTTTTGGAAGCACAAGGCCGGCAGCTGCAGCCAGCTCATCGGCCACATCAAACTCATCCTTTCCCTCTGTGGCCGCTTTACCCTTTACAGCATCCATTACACTGCGTGAGAACTTAAAGGGACTGGCCGTGGACGCAATAACCGTCTTTGTCTGATCGCCTGTTTCATTTTTATACTGTCCGTATACGGCCGCTGCCACGCCTGTATGTGTGTCGATGAGATAGCCTGTATCCTGGAAAATGGTCCGTATCGCAGCTTCATTTTCCTCCTCTGTGGCAAAACCGCCCTTAAAATCAGCCATAAAGGCCCGCATCTCATCCGTAATGGTATAATGGCCATCCTCTGCCAGCTCCTTCATCAGAGCGGCGTTTGCTTTCGGATCCGAGCCTGTACTTAAATAGATCAGGCGCTCCAGATTGCTGGAGATCAAAATATCCATGGACGGAGAATTGGTAAGAACAAACTCCCTTCTGCGGTCATAAGTGCCTGTGGTGAAGAAATCGTACAGCACCTTATTATCATTGGAGGCACAGATCAGAGTACGGATGGGAAGCCCCATTTTCTTGGCAAAATAGGCTGCGAGAATGTTGCCGAAATTGCCTGTGGGAACCACCACATTGATCTCCTCCCCGGCAGCGATCTCCTCATTTGCCAGAAGCTTTGCATAGGCGTATACATAGTACACAACCTGAGGCACCAGACGGCCAATGTTAATGGAATTGGCGGAGGAAAACTGGAATCCCTTCTCTGCCAGCTCCTTTGCCAGCTCCTTGTTATTGAAAAGATTCTTTACTCCGGTCTGGGCGTCATCAAAATTGCCGTGGATGGCGACAACTGCCGTGTTCTCCCCCTTCTGGGTGCGCATCTGGCGCTCCTGCACCGGACTTACGCCGCCTTTGGGATAAAATACGATGATACGGGTGCCGGGTACATCCGCAAAGCCTGCCATAGCTGCCTTTCCGGTATCGCCGGAAGTAGCCGTTAAGATCACGATTTCCTTATCTGCATGGTTCTTCTTTGCCGCAGTGGTCATCAGATGAGGCAGAATAGATAATGCCACATCCTTAAACGCAATGGTACTCCCATGGTAAAGTTCCAGATAATAAGCGCCATCGGCCTTTGCTAACGGAGCGATCTCCTCTGTGTCAAATTTGCTGTCATAGGCTTTCGCAATACAGGACTTCAATTCCTCTTCCGTATAATCTGTGAGGAAAAGCTTCATCACCTCATATGCGGTCTCCTGATAGGTCATTCCGGCCAGCTTTTCAATAGAAACATCCAGCTTCGGAATTTCAGTGGGCATAAACAGGCCGCCGTCGGCAGCCAGACCCTGAAGGACGGCCTGGGATGCTGTGACCCCGGCCTGTCCGCCTCTGGTACTCTGGTAAGATAATGCCATAATCAATTTCCTTTCTTTATGCGATGTATACTTTGAGGGACTGCCAGTCTGAACGCACAGCCCCGGACCCTTATTTGCAGAAAGTTTAGCATATTTTAATGAGAGGTGCAACTGTTAAGGGGCAGGAACGGGAATTTTTCTTGAAATTACTGTTGCAAAAGGAGGTAACGGCCGCAGGAACCACTTGCAGGAACCTAAAATTTGCCTTATTATGATAGCCGAAACGAAAACCGGCTTTTTTCGGAAAAATGAGGTTGACATGAGATATGAACATACAGTGAAGGGACGTTTTCTGGAACGTCCCAATCGCTTTATCGCCTATGTGGATGTAAACGGCCAGCGTGTTATCTGCCATGTAAAAAATACAGGACGCTGCAGAGAACTGCTTACCTCCGGCTGTACCGTGGTGCTGGAATTTCACCCCCACGCCAGGGAAATGGGAAGGAAAACAGAATTTGACCTAATCGCGGTCTATAAGGGAAACCTTCTGATCAATATGGATTCCCAGGCGCCCAACCGGGCTGCCCTGGAATGGATGGAGAACCTCTCCCAAAAGGAGCCAAACGACAACGCGCTCCGGATGCTCCAGCCCTTTGATCCATCTGGGAGCATCTGGCTGCCCCGTAAGATCCGGCGGGAGGTAGTCCACAAAGATTCCCGGTTCGATCTGGCATTTATGCTGGAAAACCAGCAGACCGGAGCCTTAAAACCTGCCTTCATGGAGATAAAGGGCGTAACCCTGGAAGAAAATGGAATCGTCCGCTTTCCCGATGCTCCCACAGAGCGGGGTGTAAAGCACCTTCAGGGCCTGTCCGAAGCTGTTGCCGAAGGCTTTGAGGCCTTTGTGCTCTTTGTCATACAGATGGAAGGAGTAAGGGAATTTCGTCCCAATGATGAAACACACAAAGCCTTTGGGGACGCCCTGCGGGCAGGAGCCAGAGCCGGACTGCATATTCTGGCCTATGACTGTGAGGTAGAGGAAGCTTCCATGAAAATCCGCAGAGAGGTAAAAATCAGTCTCTCTTAAGTCCTGTTATCATATACTATGGTATCAGGGTCAAAAGGATGGATAAAACATGGTATTTCCCTTATGCGATCTGAAAGCCGGAGAAACAGCCCAGGTAGCCTGGATCATATCCGAGCCTGCCATGGAGCGCCGTCTGAGCCGCCTGGGCTTTCGCTTCGGAGAGCCGGTAACCTGTATTTTTAAAAGCAAAACGGCAGGCTTGTCGGCATATCGTCTTCATAAACGGGTCGTTGGGATCCGCCAGCGGACCACCCGTGAAATTCTGGTACGGAAAAACACTTAAAACACGAAAGGATTTACATATGAAGGATCTTACAAAAGGCACACCGGCCCGGATCATGATCAGCTTTGCTGTTCCCGTAGCCCTTGGAAATATGTTTCAGCTGTGCTACAGTCTGGCTGATACCCGCGTAGTAGGAAGCGCCCTGGGAGAAACTGCTCTGGCAGCTGTGGGGGCCACTGCCTCCATCAGCACTCTTTTTATCGGCTTTCTGTCCGGCCTTACAAACGGCTTTTCTCTGCTGATCGCCAGAGAATTCGGCGCAGGAAACAAAGAAGGAGTAAAACGCTTTGCCGCAGGCAGCCTGCTCCTTGGAGCTGTGACTGCCCTGTCCCTCACACTGGCCTGTCTCGCAGGCCTCCCATGGATCCTCGGACTTTTAAACGTGCCCCAGGAGCTTCTTATCCAATCAGACAGCTATATCCGCGTCATTCTGTCCGGACTGTTTGTCACCATGCTGTACAATGCCTGCGCCTCTGTCCTGCGGGCTGTAGGCGATACAACAGCCCCTCTGCTGTTTCTGATTTTTGCAGCTGTATTAAATGTGGTTTTAGATCTGGTTTTTATCATGTACTTTGGCTGGGGCATAGAAGGAGCCGCCTTTGCTACGGTTCTGTCCCAGGGGGTGGCGGCCTGCTTAAGCCTGATCTATATGTTCTGCAGATACCGGATCTTCCGCTTCTGCCCGGCTGATTTTAAAATATCCGGAGAACAGGTCAAAAAACTCTACGCCTCCGGCCTCTCTATGGCTGCCATGATGTCCCTTGTATTTTTCGGCACCCTGTCGCTCCAGTGCGCCATCAATACCTTTGGCCAGGATATCATCGTAGCCCATACAGCCGCCCGGAAAATTACAGAATTTTGTATGCTTCCCTTCAGCGTCATGGGCGTAACCATGGCAAATTACTGCGGGCAGAATACGGGAGCCGGCCGCATGGACCGCATCCGGACGGGAATCCGCCAGTCCCTTCTTCTGACCTGGATCTGGGCCGTTGGAATGATCCTTTTAAGCTGGACCATTTCTCCCAGACTGGCTTCTATGGTTACAGGCTCCCAAAACGAAACGGTTCTCAATACCGCAGCTCTGTATCTGAAGGTCAACACCCTGTTTTATTTTGCTCCGGCTGCTATTTCTATCTTGAGAAACAGCCTTCAGGGCATGGGCGATCATGTGACTCCCATATGCTCCAGCATGATCGAACTGGCTGGAAAAATCATTGCCGCCTTCCTTCTGGCGGATATTTTTAAGTACTGGGGAATCATCGTGGCAGAGCCCGTTGTATGGGTTTTAATGGTTATACCGCTGATCGTGAAAACGAGAGCGCTTCTGCAATGAACGGCCCCGCTCAAAACAGCGCTCACAGATGGAAAATGGATGATCCCAGGAAAGCTCTCTGCCGCAGATGGAACATTTCCGGGTATAGCTGCCGCATTCTGTGCGCAGGATACGGCTGATCTCCTCCTCTGTGCTCCGCCTTTCATGGAACAGGTTTTCTTCCTGGACAGGAAGTCCTGTCTTCCGTGAAAACTGAAAATAAAGATCCAGCATTTTATAATAGCTTTCCATATCGTAAAGATCCGTTCCCGGACTGTAGGGAAATTCCAGCTCATCCACTTCTCTGTATTCCCGGCAGTAATCCTTCCACAGATCCATCACCAGACGGTTATCAATGTCTACCGAGCAGGTAATAAGCTTATAGATCTCCTGTTTGGTAAATTCTTCCAGATGGTCTCCGTGGATCCGCTCAAAGCTCATGTAGAGAGATAACAGCTCATCCACCTCCATTTTTTCATAAATGGCAGGCGCCTCCATGCCGGCCCAGATCTTTACCAAAGTGTCAATCTCTGCAGGCAGGTTCAAAAGCTGCTCAGGAAAACCCACATAGGCTTTCATAATGGGAAGAGGGCGGGCGGATAAGCCGTCCTCAATGGTTTCTATATCGTCAATGGCCGTCACAAAGCCCTCGTCATAGAGGCCAAAGCGGCCCGCCCGTCCTGCGATCTGACGGATTTCCTCCGGCAGAAGACTGCGTCTGGCCGTGCCGTCAAATTTTCTTGTTTCCACAAACACGATCCGGCGAATGGGAAGATTTAATCCCATCCCAATGGCGTCTGTGCTTACCACCACCTCCGTCTCACGCTCCAGAAAACGGCGCACCTGCTCCCTCCGGGTAGCAGGCGGCAGGCTTCCGTAGATCACACTGCAGCGCACCCCCTGATTTTCCAGATGGGCGGCCAGAGCCAGAACGGACTTCTTTGAAAATACGATCAGCGCGTCTCCCTTTTTCAGATCCCGCTTCAGGGAGTAGGGCTTCTTCTCAAGGGTAAGGCGCGTACTTCTTTTGTGGCGCACGATCTGAAAGGAATCCCCGCAGCGCTTGATCATCTGCACCATGATATCTTCTGCCTCAGGAGCCATGCACAGGTGGATCTCCTCCGCACGCAGCCCCAGCACAGCACGGGTCCAGTTATGGCCCCGGTAAGGATCTGCTGCCATCTGACATTCATCTACCACGGCTACGTCAAAGTATTCGTGATCATTTAACATTTCCACCGTACAGGCCTGACAGACCGCTCCGGGAACCTCCAGCGTCTCCTCTCCGGTAATCATGGAGCAGGGTACATGTTCACTGTTTAAACGGTCGTAAACCTCCAGCGCCAGAAGGCGAAGGGGGCCGAAATAGGCTCCGTGCTCTGCCTGTTTTAACCGCTCCAGAGCGTCATGGGTTTTTCCGCTGTTGGTAGGGCCGATATGAAGGATAAAACGGCGCTTCATGGCCCGTGTCTCCGGGTATTCATCCTCCGGACGGCGCTTGACCGACTCCCTGATCCCCTTTTTAATGGTTTTGGGAATATAGAAAAGCTGGTAAGCCCGTTCCAGTGAATTCGTTAGAAGATATCTGCGGATCCCCTGCATTTTTAATACGTGCTCCAGATCCTCCTGCGTAAGTTCCGGCAGAAATTCCAGATCCTTTTTTGCCAGATGCTCACAGAATTTCTCCATACACCGGCAATTCTCCTCCCACCGGGTAAGCTGAGGACCGGGCTTTATGCGTCCCTCTTTATGCATCAGGAACGCACAGACTTTTGCCAGCATGGCGTGTATATCGCTTAATTCGTTTGGTTTTATAATTTTTTCCAGACACGCATCATTTAACCGGGACAGACGATTTCGCAGCTCTGCCCCTGTCATGGCCCGGCAGCGTCTGTTGGACGGACCAAAAAACAGTTCCTTATAGCAGTCGGCCAGACAGACGGCGCATTCATTTCTTATTTCCATTAACCGCTCTCTTTCAGACATGCTTATACCATAGTAGTGTCTACGAAATTCTCAAAACCGGAGATGCCAAACTGAGCGCTGACACTGTTAATCCCTTCTGCAATTTCCTCTCTGGAAAAATTGGCGGTATAAAGAGCATCATCATCCAGCTGGTTTAAATACATATAAAATGCCAGAGCCATTTCCAAATACGCCCTGTCACTGGTATCCAGACATTCATACAGCTCATTCTCAGCCCCGTTAATGTCTCCTGCATCTGCAAGATCCTTTAAACGGCGGTAAGCCCGATCCACGGGCGTGTAAGCCGCCTCTGAGAGAGGAAGGTCATAATCAATTTCATTTTTCCCCAGTGCCAGTCCGGCAATGGCCCGAACAAGGTCGGTAATCGTACGCATTACATAATCATCCTGATATGCCATAGTTGTTCACTCCTGATTGTTTGCTGCCCATTCCAGTCCCAGAGAGCAGACCTTTGGGGACTTATTTTCTACTAAGTATAGGGGATACCGCCAGCTGAGTCAAGATGCTTCATTCCCCCTTTGCCTTTCCCTCCCCTTGACTCCCATTTTCCCAGCAATTATAATGGAAAAAATACGAAAGAGAACAAATGTGTATATGAAACTAAATGATAGGAACACAACCCCATTTTCCTTTATAAAAAAACCGGACAAAAAAATGACATCAAGTCTCATTCTGGCCGTTTTATCTGTTCTGCTCCTGGGCTGTGCCAGAACATTTCCTGTATTTGCCCAGTGGTACTCCGTAACCATTTATGCCGGTCTTAAAAATACCATCGCACGGTTTTCCGCTCTTTTTCCATTTTCGTTGTCTGAGGCAGGACTTTACCTTCTTCTGGCTTTCTGCCTGTATTGGATATTTTGCAGCTTAAAACGCCCTCTCCTGCTTTTTAAAAATGCCTTTTTTCTTGCCTCGCTTTTATTTTTTATCTATACAATAAACTGCGGAATCAATTATTACAGAAAGCCCTTTTCCGAAGAGGCCGGATTTTCTGAAGAATTAAAAAAAGGCAGTACGGCTGCGGAGCTTTATTCGCTCTGCGAATATCTGGTAAAGCAGGTAAATGAAACTGTGCCATGGGAAAACTCTCCCAAACGCAATGCTTCCTTTTTCCGTTCTATGAGGGAATTGGGACAGGAGGCTATGGCAAATTTGGGGGCTGATTTTCCCCAGCTTGGGGGCTGGTATCCTTACACCAAACCGTTACTGAATCCCCGGCTTCTATCTGTACAACAGCTTACAGGAATCTACTCTCCCTTTACCATTGAAGCAAATTACAACAGCGAGATGCCATTTTACAATATTCCCCATACGATCTGCCATGAACTTTCTCATCTAAAAGGGTATATGAGAGAAGATGAGGCAAATTTTATCGGATATCTGGCCTGTATCGGATCCGATGCAGAGGCGTTTCAATACAGCGGATATCTGACCGGATGGGTTTATGCGGGAAATGCCCTGGCAAAAGCGGATTTTGAGGGCTACTGCCGCCTGTATGAACAATTAGATCCTCAAGCAATAGAGGACTTAGGAGAAAACAACCGGTTCTGGGACCAGTTTGAAGGAACGGTGGCAGAGGTATCCACGAAAGTAAATGACACCTATTTAAAAGCCCACAGCCAGACCGACGGGGTCAAAAGCTATGGGCGGATGGTGGATCTTATGCTGGTATACTACCGTTCTTTTTGAGAAACTTCTTATAGGTAAGATCCATTCCCAATGCTCCCAGAGGAGCTGTGATAACAATCGCCAGAACTGCTACGGACAGCACCAGTGCTCCGCAGGGAAGCCCCAGGGCCAGGGGCACGGAACCGATGGCAGCCTGAACCGTGGCCTTAGGCAGATAAGCGATGATGCAGAACAGGCGCTCCTTCAAATTCAAAGCGGTTCCGAACAGGCAGAACATGGTGCCCAGAGAACGGAACACAAGGGCTGCAGCAATCATGGCCAGTGCCGGAAGTCCGGCTTCAAGCGTATAGCGGATATCTACAGCGGCTCCAACCAGAACAAAAAGAATAACCTCTGCCGCGATCCACAGTTTTCCAAATTTTTCCGAAAGACGGGATGATACATCTGGAATGCTCCTTATTTTCAGCACGCAAGCTGTACTTACTACAGCCAGAAGACCGGATATGGATACGATTTCCTTCAGCCATGTTTCCACTGCCATCAGCAGAAAGGATACTCCCAGAAGAATAATAACCTTTGTGCTGTTTCTCACATAACGGCCGCAGACATAGGCTTTTTCAAAAAACAGGCTTAAGGCGTACCCGGTTCCCACACCCAAAGCAACCCCAAGGATAATCGAAACAGGCACATTCAGCAGATCCGTTCCATGAACCGCTCCGCCCTGGGCCATGGTGACAAAGGTGGAGAAAAGAACAATGACGAAAATATCATCACAGGATGCTCCTGCCATGATCATCTGAGGGATGCTTTTATCTGTACCGTACCTCTCCTCCATGAGCTGAACCATCCTTGGGATTACCACCGCAGGCGAAACAGCGCTCAGTACAGCGCCCATGACAGCGGCTTCTACCCTTGTAACTCCCAAAATATGGGGTGCAAAAATAAGAAATCCCAAAATCTCAAAGCTGGCGGGAACGCAGGCCATCATAACGGCCGGACGGCCCACCCGTTTTAAATCTGCCAGATTAAGCGACAATCCGGCCTTTAGCAAAATAATGATCAGAGCCATCTGGCGCAGGTCTGCCGATACAGCCAATATGGAAGGATCCAGCAGATTCAGCGCATAAGGCCCCAAAAGGATGCCCGTTAAGAGCATACCGATGATGCGGGGCAGCTTAAGCCGCTGACACACAGCCGCCATAGCCAGCCCCAGCAGAAAAATAAATGACAGGGATGTAAGCATGTTGGTTTCTCCTTAATAAATATGTACCGTCCCGAACTTACCCCTGAAATACATACCTTCTCAGCCGTTCAAAGGCCTCCTTTACACGGCTTAAGGGAAGGGCCAGGTTCATGCGGATGCTCCAGGGACCGAAAAACATCTTTCCGTCCTGCCATGCCACGCCCACATCCCAGCCGGCTTTTTCCACTTCCTCTAGTGTCTTTCCATGTTTCCTGCACCATTCCTCCACATCAATAAACAGCATATAGGTGCCTTCCGGGCGTGAAACCTTTACTCCTTCAAAATGAGTTTCGATATAATCTGCCGCATAATCAATATTTCCCGTAATGGTCGCGCACAGCTCGTCCACCCACTCATATCCCTCCGGCCTGTAAGCGCCGATCAGGGCGTGCATGGACAGCACATTCATCTCATTGTAGTGGGACAGGGAGGACTCCTTCTCTACCCGGTCGCGGATCCAGTCATTGTAAATAATATGGTAGCTTCCGACCAGGCCTGCCAGATTAAAAGTCTTGCTGGGCGCATAGAGAGCCACGGTTCGCTGGCGGGCATCCTCGCTGACGCTCTGTGTGGGGATATGCTTATGGCCCAGAGTGATGATATCCGACCAGATTTCATCTGATACAACAAATACATTGTGCCTCTTAAAAATCTCCATAGCACGTTCGATCTCATCCCGTGTCCACACCCGTCCGACCGGATTATAGGGGGAACAGAAAACAGCTGCATGGATCTTATATTCCACAATCTTTTTCTCCATGTCCTCATAATCCATGCGCCATACATTTTCCTCATCCAGATACAGGGGAGAGTGGACAGCGCGGTATCCGTTATTGGCAAGAGATTTAGTAAAGCCGATATAGGTAGGAGAATTTAAAAGCACATGATCCCCTTTGGAGCAAAATACATTTAAGGCGCTGAGAAGACCGCCCAGCACACCGTTTTCATATCCAATATGCTTCTTTTCCAGATCTCTTACCCCGTTTCTCCTTTCCTGCCACCGGATAATTGCATTAAAATAATCATCGGACGGAGAAAAGTATCCAAACGCCGGATGTCCGATGCGTTCAGCCATAGCCTCCTGGACTGTAGGTACAGTAGGAAAATTCATATCCGCTACCCACATGGGGATGATATCAAAGCCTTCTTTTGGAGGATCCGGTGCGAACCCCGGCATTGTGCCAAGTCCGTCAACTGCAATGGCATCTTTTCCATGACGTTCCATAATGCTTGTAAAATCGTACTTCATCTGTTCTCCTCCTTTTGTCCGGTATTGTCTCCCCATACAAATCTGCGGAAATTCCGCTTAATTGCTTTTGCAAGCACATTCATCTCCACTCCCCGGAGCCGGGATACTTCCCGTAAGGTCTGCTCCAGAGAACTGCGGACTGTAAGTTCAGGCAGAGCTGTATGGAACTGTGACTCCATTATACCATGCTTTTCTCCTTCCTCCCAGGCCCATTTCACAGCCCCAAGACCATCTGTTTCTATGAGAAGCCGATCCTCAGGCACCTGTCTGGCTGCCTCCTGAACCGCCGGATTCCACACCACATCCGGCCCGATAGAGACATAGCAGTCCTGATCCAGATACTCCTCCAGATGCTGTCCGCAGGAATACCAGTGAACCAGATAACGGTTAGGATATCTTCGCAGGATTCCGGCAATCTCAGCCTCCTGCTCTTTGGTGTGAAGAACTACCGGTTTGCGTTTTTTCACAGCAAAATCCAGCTGGCATTCAAACGCTTCTTTCTGTACGTTAAGAGGTACGTCACACCATAACGAGTCCAGACCGATTTCCCCCATGACCGGCCATTCTTCCATAAAGGGAAACATTTCCTCTGCCCGATACTTATCGCTGTTCCACGGATGAAGCCCTGCGGCGGGAATGATGACCGGATGCACCTCAAAACGATTGAACAGCCGTTTTAATTGCTCCGCCTCTTTTGGGCTTCCCGCACATATCACAGAAGGGATTCCATCCCGAATGCGTTCCCGGATCTCCTCTTCTGTCCCTATATGAGCGTGGGCATCGATCAGACCATCCCCTTCTTCCCAAAACCTGCCTGCCTCTGTCACATATTGTTCTGCTGTGCTGTTTTCTCCTATTTTCACGTTCTGTCTCCCATAATCTCTCTGTAAATCCTGCGGCGCAGTTCCCCCTGACTGTAAAGCCAGTCCCGGCTCCGGTTCTTTTCTGCAATCTCTATCTCGCTTCCGATCCTGCCTCTGCCGGGATCTAAGATCAGGATCCGATCGGATAGATAGATGGCCTCGTCCATATCGTGAGTCACCAGAAGAACGGTGCGGTTTAATCTGGCTCGGACTCCCAGAAGCCAGTCCTGCATCTCTCCTCTGGTGATCACATCCAGCGCCCCAAATGGTTCGTCCAGAAGCAGGATATCCGCACGGCACAAAAGGGTTCTTAAAAATGCAGCTCTCTGGCGCATTCCCCCGGACAGGGCAGAGGGGTATTCATTTTCATAGCCTTCCAGACCAAAGGCTCCCATCTGTGACAGGGCTTCTTTTTTTACCTGCTCCTGCCCTCCATGGATCCTGCCGTAAAGACACACATTTTCCAAAATGGTTTTCCATGGAAATAAAAGGTCGTTCTGGGGCATATATGCAAAATGCTCCGTAATCCCTCGGATTTCCTGTCCATCTGTCAGGATATGGCCTTTTTCAGGAGCGATCACCCCGGTAAGAAGCTTTAAAAGGGTAGATTTGCCGCAGCCGGAGGGCCCTAAAAGGCTTACAAACTCTCCTTCCCGGATGGAAAATTCCAGACCGTCAAATATCTTTTTGTTTTCATAGCTGAATGTAAGACCGGAAATCTCTAATTTCATTGTATCTGCAGGGAAATGCTCCTGCCCCTCCTTTTTATGGTCTGTCCTGTTTTATCATCCGCCGCATTTTTATTGGGGAAGAAATTCATTGGTATAACACTGATCTGCCGGGATATCCTCTTCAATTACGCCATATTCCACCAGAAAATCCGTGTAATTATCCCATACAGAATCCTTCATTTCGCCCCAGCGTTTTGTATCCTCCATGTATTTGCCTGCCAGATATTCCTGTGACATGGTAAGCATTTCCAGAGAATAATCCGGTGCATATTTATGAAGGATCTCTGCGCTTTCCTTCGGATGTTCGATTGCATACCGATATCCCTTTGCAGTAGCCTCCAGGAATTTCTTCGTCATTTCCGGCTTATTTTTCAGCGTATCCTCACTGGCGATAATAACAGGGGTATAGTAATCCAGACGCTTGTCCAGCTGACGCAGCTCCATATAGTTGATAGGAAAATCATTCAGCCGGCATTTTATATTGTCCCATCCCTCAAAAAACCACATAACGTCAACCTTATCCTTCAGCGCCTCAAAGCCGGAGCCGTCTGAAATCACCATATCCAGCTTTGAAAAATCCCCTCCGTCCTTTGCCATCACTGCCTTTAACACGGCCTCCTCTCCCGGACCGCCCCAGCCTGCATAGGTTTTTCCCTCAAAATCCTTCGGAGAATGGATATCCTTATCCCCATAGGTCACAAAGCCTGAGGTATTGTGCTGGATCAAAGCTGCAACCGCTTTAACCGGAAGAGGATCGGCCGAGGTTCGGGCTATGGTCACATCCTCCTGATAGCTGATGCCGAAATCTCCCTTTCCCACAGCAATCAGCGTAGCTGTGGCTCCCTCTGTAGGCTCCACGATACTCACATCCATTCCGGCCTCTTTGTAATACCCCTGATCCAGAGCCACATACATTCCTGTGTGGTTGGTATTGGCAACATAATCCAGAATTACCGTAACATTCTCGGGGCTCTCTCCTTCTGCCGCCTTCTCAGAAGCAGTGTCTGCACAGCCGGACAATCCTGCTGCAACTGCTGCAGCCAAAATCCCTACCGCTATCTTTCTCACAAATATTCCATAGTTTCCCATCTCTTATTTCCTCCTCTTTCTTTCATAGGGAAGGCAGATCCGCCCAAGCAGACGCACAGCCCCATTCACGCACAGGCTGAGACCAATGATCACAACCACACAGGCAAAAACCTTGTCCAGCATATATCCGTTTTTTACCCGCAGCAGGTAATATCCAAGTCCCTGCTGGGAACCGATCCACTCTCCTACCACAGCCCCGCTGATACTGTAAGTTGCAGCCACCTTAAGACCGGACAGCAGCGCAGGAAGGGCAGCAGGAATTTTTACCAGACGGTACGCTCCCCATTTTCCCGCACCATAGGAACGTACCAGGTGAACGTATTCCTCATCCACACGGGACAGGCCGTCTGAAAAGCTCACCGCCACAGGAAAAAAGCACATCAAAACCACGGTAAGAATCTTCGGGCCGGGACCAAAGCCCATGTAGATGATCAAAATCGGGGCAAGTACGATCATGGGTACGGTCTGAGTAACGACCAAAAGAGGGTATATGCCTCTTTGCACTGCCGGAAACCGGTCCATAAGGATTCCCAGGGCCAGTGCCAAAATCAGAGAGATCAGAATACCAGCCAGTGCCTCCAATACCGTCACGGCCCCATGGGAAGCCAGAACCGGCCATTCTTCTCCCAAAGCAGCAGCTATGGCTGTAGGTGCGGGAAGAATATAGAGAGGGATATGAAACAGCCTTACCGCCAGCTCCCACAGGAGTAAAATCACCAGAATATAACCTGCCGGAGCCATCCGGCTGCTTACCTGCTTCATGTTCAATCTTATCCTCCTTATATGTTAAAAGGCCTCCATCCCGCAGGACAGAGGCCAAAAGCATTCATATACTCTGTATTTCCCTACGTTGGCATTATCCAAATCAGGTTATGGGTCGAAATTACAATTTCCTCTCAGCCTGTATACAGGCTCCCCTGTTGTCTTATTCCTCTGCCGCGGCATTTACCTCCGGCAGCAGCATGTAATTGTTGTCGCGATCCGAGTCGTCGATCATGGCGTCCAGCTCCTTTAACAGATAACTGTCCGGCATATTTCTCTCCCACCAGCGGTAGCCCTTGGAACTTCTTATACCCTTTGCATCGATGCGGCGTCCGGCATAATAATCAATATAAACGGAAGCATACACCTCTGCCATGGAGTGCTCCACGTCATTTCCCAGATTCTTTACAACACCCCGGATCTGGTCAATGATCAGCTTCTGGATATAGAGCTCCGACCAACCCTCAAAATCCAGAAGATCCGGATTCTGGCTTCCGGTACGCGCCGCCCAGGCCGATACATCCACTGCCTTTGTGCTGTATTCCATACTGCCGTCCCGCTTCCATTCCAGAAGCGCATACTGACAGGGCGGTATGCTGAGTGCGTCCGTGACAATCTCCATGATTCCGTATGAATCATCTGCCGCTCCCGGTTCTGCCTTATGCTTGCGGATCCGCTGAACATGAAGGTGGCCGCTTAAGTACAGCGGCAGTTCATACTTCTGGAACAGCTCGATCACATCGCCATTGTTGTTCATGGCACACTGGGTCGTGTACATCCGGCTCTGAGCCAGAAGATTGTGGTGGCCGATGGGAAGAACGTTCATCCCATCTTCCTTTGCCTTTTTAAGCTGTTCATCTGCCCACTGGAGGGTTTCCACCTTAAGCTGCCCTTCTACCATATTCTTAGGCTCATACTGGCAGGTATCCAGCATCAGGAGACGATTTCTCTCATCCAGCTGATAGACATAGCTCAAAGAAGCATCATCCCGGCTGATAGCCTGGTCGTAGCCGTACATATGGTAAATATTGTAAAATTCTTCCGGCGTCACCGGATCTGTCTCTGCCTTTTCCTCACCGAAATACACGGCTGCATGGGGATTGTTGATATCATGGTTTCCGGGAACAATAAGTACCGGAATCCCGGCGTCCTGTACCCGCATAAGCCCTCTGGCCAGCTCCTCATGGTTTATCTTTTCCCCATTCATGGTGATATCGCCGCTTAAAACCAGAGCCGAGGGATGTTCCTCTATGACCTGATCCATAAATGCTTCTAAAAGCTCCGGCAGATATTCCACCACCTTGCCGTCTCCCCGCTCCACAAAAAGCTGAAAGGCGGCTCCGCCGTCATCTGCCTGGGCGCTCTGATAGTGAAGATCGGTCGCAAGGATCAGCCTGGGCGGCTCATAGGGAACCTCCTCCGGAACAGAAGGAAAAATCTGGGGAAGCTCCTGCTTCCATCCATAGTATCCTTCTTCCCTCTCTACGGGAACATCGCTTTCCTCTTCCTCCGGACCCGTCTCTGCTATGTCCTCTTTCGTTTCCTCTTCCTCTGCAAAATCGATTTCCGGTTCTGTATGGTCTGTGCTTTCCTCAGCCACAGTCCCTGAGGGTGCATTGTTTTCTGTCATTTCCTTTAAAAGGTGCAGTACCCCGAGGCATACCATGATAACCATGGCACACATCAGGGCACTTATGATCCAGGTTTTCTGTTTCATCCGTTATATCCTGCTTTCCATTTCCGAACCGGGGCTAAATAATCCCCAGCTCCTTCATGGCATACGCAATCCCGTCCTCCTCTACTGTCTTTGTAACAAAGGAAGCATAGGGCTCCAGCACCGGGCTGTGATGGCCCATAAGGACACAGTTGGAAGCATATCGGAACATGGACAGGTCATTGCTGCTGTCTCCGAACACATAGGCGTCTTCCAGGGAAATGCCGCAGTGCTTTAACACCTGGTCAATAGCGGTTGCCTTTGAATGACCTCTTGGCACACATTCATAAAAGCCATTTCCCCGGTCAATGATCTCCATGTCCTTCATTCGTCCAAAAAGTTCTTTGGGACGGCTGTTTTCATCGGATCCAAGATAAATCTTGTCAAACACATAGCCTTCATCCTCCCAGTCATGGGGAATGACACAGCCGCCTGCCCGGATCGCATTCTTAAGCTCCTCAACTCTTGGGATGCGGGAAGGCGTTTTATGCATATAGCACCCTTCTGTTCCCTCCAGGATGCCGTCCAGGCCGCACGCATCAATATCGCGCTTCATCTGAAGCCCCCGTTCATAGGGAATCGCGTGGCGGTAGAGAATCTGATCCTGAACTACCACACAGGTGCCGCAGCCGCAGAGAAAGCCGTCTGCCTCTACCTCAGAGCGGATCTGAGACAGGTGGCAGTACACGCGGCCCGTATTGATAAATACAAGATGGCCTCTGCGTCTGGCTTCCTTAAGGGCTTCCTTTGCGCTCTCAGGAATCTGCCGCGTCTTTTCAGAAAGAAGGGTTCCGTCTATGTCAAAAAATAATGCCTTCATTTTATTCATCATCCCTGAATACAATGGTATTTGTTTCCTCGTCCATGCTGTCTACGATCGCAAGGGACTCCAGACGGATCCCCTCGGAACGGATCAGATCTCCGCCTACCTGGAAGCCCTTTTCGATTACAATACCGGCTCCTACCAACTCGGCTCCGGAATCTCTTACCAGTGCGATCAGTCCCTCCAGCGCCTTGCCATTTGCCAGGAAATCATCGATAATAAGAACCTTATCGCCTTTTCCTAAAAATTCCTTTGCCACAATGATATCGTACACCCTGCCATGGGTAAAAGATTCTACCTTGGTGGTGTGAACCTCTCCTGCGATATTTTTGGTCTGGTTTTTCTTTGCAAATACCACCGGCACATCAAAATACTGGGCTACGATACATGCAATTCCAATACCGGATGCCTCGATGGTGAGGATCTTATTTACCTCAGCATCCGCAAATCTGCGCTTAAATTCCTTTCCAATTTCGCCAAAAAGCTTGATATCCATCTGATGATTTAAAAAACTGTCTACCTTCAGAACATTACCGCCCTTGATTTTTCCGTCTTTACGGATCCTGTCTTTTAAGATCTGCATGCATAGTCCTCCTTTTTCTGTGGTATAACCTATGAAACGCTCCCGACGCTTCTCTTATTCCTTTTTATTCTGCCTCTGGGGAAGCCTCAGTCTTCTCCAGAACCCGCTCAGAAACCTTTGCCGGATTTTCTGCTTCATTGACAGCATTGGAAGCCAGATAGTAGAGTACCTTATCCTGAAGCACATACTCGTCTGCCTGCTCCTGTCCGTACATATTGATCAGGGTATCCTTTGACATACCGTTTTCCTGAGCAAAGAGTTCTCTGTCCTCATCTGTGATCTGATCCAGTCCCTCATTTGCTGCGATGGCTTCTACAGTCAGTTCTCTCTTGGCAGCTTCCTCTACGGAATCGTAGATATACTCCTTCATGGCCGGCTCGTTCATGCCGTTGGCCTGAGCCATCTGTGAAAAGCTCATGCCGTACATCTTAGCCTGGTTGGTGTATTCTTTTACCATCTGATTGTAGCGGACAGAAAGGCCATTTCTGGAAAGCTTAAATTCTGAACTGCTGATCACGCTCTGAAGGGCTCCCTCTTCCATATCCTGTTCTGCTGCGGACTGCTTCTGATCCAGCAGATCCTCACGGATGCTTTCCTTATAAGCGTCTACGGTCTGATACTCTTCCTTTGACACCCTCTTTACGAAATCATCGTTCAGCTCTGCCTCCTGCTCCTCCTTTACGGAGTTTACAGTTACCTCAAATACAACCGGCTGTCCTGCCAGAGATTCCTCTCTGTAGTCCTCCGGGAAGGTAAGATTTAATGTCTTTGTCTCACCCTTCTTTGCACCGATCAGGCCGCTTTCAAAGCCCTCGATCATCTTACCGGAACCCAGCTCCAGATCCTGATCCTCTGCAGAACCGCCTTCAAAGGCTTCTCCGTCCTTTGTTCCCTTGAAGTCGATATTTACAATATCGCCCTCCTTGGCGGCCCGGTCTACCTCTACCTCGTTGGGGTTCTGTGCCAGGATAGTCTCTACCTTTGTATCCACTTCCTCATCCGTAACCTCAGGAGCCTCAATATTAACAGTAACTCCCTTGTACTCGGAAAGTGTAACGGTTCCCAAATTTACGTTGCCGTCTGCACTGCCGGAGCAGCCAGTCAGAATAGAAGCTGCCGTAAGGCCGCACAGACAAAATAATGCGATTTTTCTCATAATGGTTTCCCTTTTCTATCATACTATTTTCGCCTGCTCTCAGGCAGGCGCTGTACATAGTTATACCATACAAGACGTTGAAAAAAAAGCCTTTTATGCATAAAATGCCTTAAATGCCTTGTAGGTATTGTACACATCCAGCTTGGAAGCCAGCTCAAAGGGTGAATGCATGGAAAGGATCGGCACACCCAAGTCTACGGTATCCACATCCATATGGGCTACATACTTTGCAATGGTGCCGCCGCCTCCCACATCAACGGCTCCTAACTCTCCTGCCTGCCAGAATACGCCTGCCTCCTCCATAATAGCGATCACTTTTGCCATAGTCTCTGCACTTGCGTCATTGGAAGCGGATTTGCCTCTTGCACCTGTATATTTTGTCAAAACACAGCCTTTGTTGATGTAGCTTGCATTGCGGCTTTCAAATACATCTGCAAAGGTTGGGTCATAAGCGGCATTTACATCAGAAGAAAGGCACAGGGAGGCTCTTAAAATATCCCGTACCGGCGTATGCTCCAGCTCTGCCAGATCTTCGATATAGTGAAGCACATAGTCGGAATTAAGACCCGTATTTCCCTCAGAGCCGATTTCTTCCTTATCTGTAAGAATGGTTACTGTGGTATGGGCCGGTTTCTTTGTCTCAATCTCTGCGGTAAGGGCTGTATAAGCGCATACCCGGTCATCCTGTCCATAGGCGCCCACAAGGCTTCTGTCCAGTCCGATATCTCTTGCCTTTGCGGCAGGAACCAATTCAAACTCTGCGCGGAAGAAGTCTTTTTCCTTAATGCCGTATTTCTCATGGAGAAGAGATAAAACCATCAGCTTTACGGCTTCCTTAATCTCCTCGCCCTCGTAGGGGATGGATCCAATGATCACATTCAGTTCTTCTCCCTTAAGACCTTCTCTTAAAGGACGCTCATTCTGCTTTCCAGCCAGATGAGGCAGAAGATCTGTAATGCAGAATGCAGGCTCATCCTCTTTTTCACCGATGCAGACCTCGATCAGCTCTCCGTTCTTTTTTGCTACAACGCCGTGGATTGCCAGAGGCATGGTTCCCCACTGATATTTGCGGATGCCGCCGTAGTAATGGGTCTTAAAATAAGCGATATCTTCCTTTTCATAGAGCGGATTCGGCTTTAAATCCAGTCTGGGCGCGTCGATATGGGCTCCGTTGATGCGCAGTCCATCCTTTAAAGGCTTCTTTCCAAAGGTTGTGGCGATCACTGCCTTTTCCCGGTTTACAACGTATACCTTATCGCCGGGTACATAAGAAGCCTTGCGGTCAAAGGGCTTATAGCCTGCTTTTTTAAGCATCTTTACCGCTTCCTTTACGCACTCTCTTTCGGTCTTTCCTTTGTTCAGAAATTCCTTATAGCCCTCGCAGTACTTAAATGCCTTTTCCTTCTGCTCCGGCGCTTCCTTGGCAATATGGGGTGCGGACCAGGTCAGCTCCTCCTGTAATTTCTGTGCTTCATTTTTCTTTGACATCTTATATATTCCTCCTGTAAGTTAATCTACAATTTAAAGGTGCGGGTGGTCTTTTTTTCTTTTACCTGCCCGCCAAACCGGCTGTGTACCGCATCCAGCAAAACAGACGCAGCCTGGGGATCTCTCTGATCTTCAATCCCATTTAACAGCCCCTCCAGAAAGGCCTGATCTGCCTCTGTCTGCCAGGACAGCCATTTCAAAATCGCTGTTTCCCGCCTGTCCGTCAGCCCTGATGCCGTTTCTCTTGGATGCTGCTTTAAAAATTCCCAGTACTGGTCTTTAAATTCATCGGTCAGACCCCAGGGCCAGTACAGACGGTACACTGCCATCTGAGCTGCCAGACCGGGCCGTTCCTGGATCACGGTATTAGGAAACAGATGGTCATACTCCCGGAACTGAAACTGCGTATCCTCAAAGCAATACCGGTACATATGGCCGCAGCCGTGCATTTCTCTCATAATGATCCGAGCCGGGGTATTTTCCACCGATTCCTCAAAAAACTCAGGAAATACCAGTCTGGCAAGAAGCCTTCCCTCCGGGTTCAGATAATCAGCCATAAGTTCCTGGCGCAGCTCGGAAAGAACCTCCTTAAAACAGGACTTTCTGCCCGGTACCACCCGGATCTTCAGATGCTTTATCCCTGTGCAACCGGTAAATACACCGGCTCCCCAATCCTCCACCGTACTCCAGAAGGACAGGGTTTTCAAATGAAAGCAGTTGTAAAAGGCATAAGGGCCTATTTTTCTAAGATACTCCGGAAGAGTCAGCTCATCAAGCCCTGATCCGCAAAGCTCAGGCTCTCCATTAAGCTCTTCCGGAGGAACCTCCCGTCCTCTTACAGTCTGCGAAAAAAAATACCGATCCAGTTCTGTCACCGGCATTCCATCCATACGCTCCGGAAGAACGGGAGCGCCGTCCAGGGTATAACAGCGCTCCAAACAGATTCCTTCCGGTGTTTTTCTATATAATAAGTCCATAGTACCAGTTTAATCAGTTTGAAGAATTTTTTCAAGATGATTTTTGACAGAAAGCCTTCAAACCTCTTGCCACAGCCCCGGTTCTCATGTACAATCGACTGGAATATACAGGACACTCAGCAAGCAGATATAAGGAGTTTAAAGGAAATATGAGTATTTTAAACGTAGAGCATTTAAGCCATGGCTTTGGGGACAGAGCTATTTTTCAGGACGTATCTTTCCGTCTCTTAAAAGGCGAGCATATCGGCCTGGTAGGAGCAAACGGCGAGGGAAAGTCCACCTTTATGAACATTATCACCGGAAAGCTGATGCCTGACGAAGGCAAGGTAGAATGGGCGAAAAATGTAAATGTGGGCTATCTGGACCAGCACACGGTATTGGAAAAGGGAATGACGATCCGGGAAGTCTTAAAAAGCGCCTTTGGGCCCCTCTTTGAAATGGAAGCAAACATGAATGCCATCTGCGACCGCATGGGCGAGGCAAGTGAAGAGGAAATGAATGAGATGATGGAAGAACTGGGAACCATACAGGATCTGCTGATGGCCCATGATTTCTATATTATTGATTCCAAGGTAGACGAGGTAGGCCGGGCTCTGGGCTTAGATGAGATCGGCATGGAGCGGGATGTAACAGAGCTTTCCGGAGGCCAGAGAACCAAGGTGCTGTTGGGAAAACTGCTGCTGCAGAAGCCCGATATCCTGCTTTTGGACGAGCCTACCAACTATCTGGATGTACAGCATATCGAATGGCTGAAGCGGTATCTTCTGGATTATGAAAATGCATTTATCCTCATTTCCCATGATATCCCGTTTTTAAACAGCGTTATCAATCTGGTGTACCATATGGAAAACCAGAGACTGGACCGTTATGTGGGCGATTACGACAAATTCCAGGAGGTCTATGCGGTAAAGAAGGCACAGCTGGAGGCTGCCTACAAGCGCCAGCAGCAGGAAATCGCAGAGCTGGAAGACTTTGTGGCCCGCAACAAGGCCCGTGTGGCAACCCGGAATATGGCCATGTCCCGGCAGAAGAAGCTGGATAAAATGGAAGTCATTGAGCTGGCAAAGGAGAAGCCAAAGCCTGAATTCCATTTCCTGGAAGCCCGTACCGCAGGAAAATACATTTTTGAGACAAAGGATCTTGTGATCGGCTATGATGAGCCTCTTTCCCGGCCTTTAAACCTGGTGATGGAGCGGGGACAGAAGGCTGTGCTGGTAGGTGCCAACGGCATCGGAAAGACGACCCTTTTAAAGAGCATCCTGGGACTGACTCCTGCCTTGTCCGGTTCCGTAGAGCTGGGAGATTACCTGTCCATCGGATATTTTGAACAGGAAATGGCTCCCGGCAATACCAACACCTGTCTGGATGAGATCTGGAAGGAATTTCCTTCCTATACCCAGTATCAGGTTCGGTCTGCCCTGGCAAAATGCGGCCTCACAACCAAGCATATCGAAAGCCAGGTGCGTGTTTTAAGCGGAGGCGAGCAGGCCAAGGTGCGTCTGTGCAAACTGATCAACCGTGAATCCAATGTGCTGCTTTTAGACGAGCCTACCAACCATCTGGATGTGGATGCAAAGGCGGAGCTGAAACGTGCATTAAAGGAATACAAAGGAAGCATCCTTTTAATCTGCCATGAACCGGAGTTCTATGAGGGACTGGCTACGGATATCTGGGACTGCAGAGACTGGGCGCTTCGGCTGTCATAATTATAAAGCCGGCGGGACATCGTCCGGCATAACATCACGTTAAAAAACAGGCATATAAGCCCCAACCTGGTGTAAATGCACCTTGTCAGGGCTGATATGCCTGTTTTCTTGTTTTTGAGAACCCACAGTTTTTATACCGCTGGAGCATGAACCTTTTTATCTTTTGCCGGAGAAGCAGTCCTGTCTTTGGAACTCTCGCCTTTTTCAATCTGCCGCTTTTTCAGGAAGCTCAAAACTCCTGCCGCCAAAATAAGCCCCAGTCCCCACACAACGCCGCGACCACCCATCCTCAGCACAGCCATGCAGCCAATGAGCGCCCCCACGGTGAAGGCCCCTACGGTTATGGTATAAAACCAGGCGCGGCGGCGCATGGTTTCCTCATGGTCTAAGAGATACTGAGTCCAGCTCAAAACACACTGCTTTAAATTATTGGTTGTAAAGATAGTGGAGCTGTTATAGCCGTCTGTTCCGGAAAATGTTCCCCACTGAAAGCTTGACGCAATAAAAATAGGGTAAAGCCGGACCAGATCGGGAAGTCCCTTTGGAAGAAGCAGGCACAAAAGGAACCCTCCCACATCCACGATCAGACAGAGCCGTTCCATGTCAGGCTTTACCATACGGTTTATCAGATAGGCTGCCGCAATGGAAAGACTGAATAAGACCAGAGCCCCCAGCCGGATTCCTGCCTGTATGAGATCGCACCCCGCCAGATCCTTTGTAAGACTCATGATGTTTCCCGTATGGGCCGAGGCAAAATTCCCTCCAAACCCGCAGACTGCAAAGGTTCCCATAAAACCGCCTATACAAGTCATATTATAATGGAGGAGCCGTCCAAGCCCTGATTCTGATATCCGTTCCATTTTCCCCTTACCTGCCTTTTAATCGATCCAAACCATTATAACAAAAAATAGTTGCAGCGTCATTCTGCAAAAGTACCATTTTTTCTTCACTTTTAAGATGGATTTTCCTTAAACCACTCAAAAGCGCCTCCGGACGGCTCCATTTCAAACTCCATCCGCTTTCCCGTTACAGGATGAGGGAAGGACAGACGGAAGGCGCACAGAGCCAATAGGTCAGGTTGTCCGGGAGCTGTCTTTTCTCCGTATTTATCATCCCCATAAAGGGGTGTTCCATGGCCGGAAAATTGTACCCGGATCTGGTGGTGGCGGCCTGTAAGCAGACGTATCCTCACCAGACTGTATTCCCTGCTCTCCCCCGCGTCACAGCGCTCTGTCGATGCCTCTGCCGTATATGAAAGCTCTGCCCGTTTACTTCCTGCTGCCGATTTATCCACAATTTCAGACCGGTTCTCTCCCTGATTCTGTCTGAGATAATCCACATATACACCATGATTATCCACAGGTTTTCCACATACCACTGCCTTATACCATTTTTCCATTTTTCCCTGCTGCATCAGGGAACTAAGAGAAGCTGCAGCCTTTTGATTTCTGGCATACACCATAATTCCCGACACAGGCCGGTCCAATCTGTGGATAACTCCCACATAAGGCGGCTGATTTTTCCCCTGCCCTTTTGAGGATAATGTGGTTAATTTGTGGATATTTTGTGGATTTCTGGCCTGAATGGTGAGATATCTGCGGATCTCGCTGACCATATCCTTTGCAAAGCCCCTGGCTGACTGCGATTCCACTCCTGCAGGCTTTACCGCTACCAGAATATCCGAATCTTCATATAATACAGAAAGCATATCTTATCCCCTTTCTTCCCATTTACTTTGATAATCAAATAATTTTTTCAAATGTATTGCATATTCCGTCCATTCCGTGTATAGTATATATTACATCATAATGTAGTTTTGAATACTATATATCATAGTTATATCAGCCTTGTCATATTTTTAAAGGAGGTATCATTCATGACACAGAAAATAAAACACAATTTACGAAAGATAAAGGATCCGGGCAGCGCCATGACCCATTTTATCGCCATGGTTCTGGCAGCAGCCGCAGCAGTTCCTCTTCTTATTAAGGGTTCCCGGTCTCCTGAACAGTTTCATCTGGCGGCTCTGGCTGTTTTTATTTTAAGCATGATCGGCCTCTATGGAGCCAGCACCATCTACCACACGCTGGATATTTCCCCAAAAATCAACCAGCTGCTGCGAAAGATCGACCACATGATGATCTTTGTGCTCATTGCAGGAACCTACACGCCCGTATGCCTGATCGTACTGGGAGATCAGACGGGATGGGCTCTTCTGGCACTGGTCTGGATCATCGCTGTCCTTGGGATCTTTATCAACGCCTTCTGGATCACCTGTCCCAAATGGTTTTCTTCCATGATCTACATTGCCATGGGCTGGGTCTGCATCCTGGCCTTTTCAAAGATACTGGCAGCGCTGCCAAAAGCAGGCTTTCTGTGGCTTCTGGCCGGAGGCATCATTTACACCCTGGGCGGCGTCATCTACGCCCTGAAACTGCCTATTTTCAATGCGAGACACCAATATTTCGGTTCCCATGAAATTTTCCATCTCTTTGTCATGGGCGGAAGTCTCTGCCATTACATGATGATGTATCAGTTTGTTGCTTAAAAATCAGCTCCTCCTTTTTCTTTCGGGGGAGCTGTTTTATTTCATATTCCCGTCTCATAGCCTCCTCTTTTGTGGAAAAGGCCTCATAATAGACAAGGGCCACCGGTCTTCGGGAACGTGTGTATTTGGCACCCTTCCCTTCATTGTGGGCCTTTAAACGCCTGTCCAGGTTATTGGTCCAGCCACAGTAATACGTTCCGTCCGCACACCGCAGGATATAGGTATAATTCTCATTCATATCGGTTCATCCGTTTTCTATGTAAACGGCGATTGCGCAAAACGCGCCGTCACCGCCCGGACCTAAAAAGGTCTGTATCTATGATAAAGCACCAGCTGGATGCGCCAGACATTCTTTATACGATCAGTATACGCCTGTTTTTAAAATGTGTGCCTCATCCTCTTATTTTTTTCTTTTTCCTTTCTTCTTCACAGGCTCCAGAAACTGCACTGCCTCCCAGAGAAGAAGCGCTCCTGCGGCAAGCTGTAGAAGAATGCTTAAAAGAACCCAGTGCTCCATCACAAAGCCTGTATTCTCCATTCCAAAATAGCTGCATACGCTGGCAAAGGAGGTGCTGCGCCCGGCCTGATTTCCAATGACTGCCATAAAGGTAAAGGCCGGATTCATCAAAAAGAGATAAAAAGCGCCTCCGGAAGAAGCACGGATGGCAGGCGCCTCCATCGCATATGCCGCTATGGTCTGGTCTAGATTCGCAGCAGACATCGAGAGGGCAAAACGGTTGATAAAATACGTTCCTGCCACAAAAGCGATCAGAGTGCCGTATGTTACAGCCGTAGAAACCGTGGATCTTCGGAATACGGATGAAAAGAAGATCCCAAGACTTCCCGCCATAAAAGCCACTGCCACATAGCAGAAGATCAGTGACAGAGCATCCCACCAGGTAATGCCGCCATAGACAAACACCATGGCTACCGCAGGAAAACTGGACAGGATCAGCACAAACAGGGAGCTTAAAGCACCCATCAGCTTACCTGTCACAATCTGAGCCGCTGTCATCTGGGTGGTAAGCATCAGATCTAATGTCTGCCTCTCCCGTTCGCCGCTGATGCTGGCTGCCGTGACGGCAGGCACAATGAACATCAGAAGGATAAACTCAATGGCTGTGACAAATTCGTAGATATCCATAAAACTGCTGTACTGAATCGTGGCATTGGTACGGACCCGCAGAACCACCGAGTACATATTGATCAGAGCCGCCAGACACAGAATCCCGTTAAAAAGGGAAAGGATCAAAGGAAATCTGGGGCTTCTGGCGCTGACCTTCATCTCACGGCTGTAAACCGGATTCTGCCTCATAAGACGTCACCACCCTTTCTTCTTCATGATCTGTCAGCTGCATAAAGACGGACTCCAGACTGCCCTTCTCACGAACAAAGCCATTTACCAGGACGCCAGCATCGATCAGCTGCTGAAGGAGCATCGCCTCATCGGTGCCGTCTCCGGCAAAGCGGACGCAGATATCCTTTTCCCGCATGGAAATAGTCTGGACACAGGGATGGCGGCGCAGGACCGCCATGGCCTGCTCCATATTGCTGTATACGGAAATTACCAGAGGATTTGAGGCGTTGACCCGCGACAGGATCGCCGTTATATTTCCCTCCAGCACCATCCGTCCCTGATCGATGATCCCGATATCCGTACACATCTCCGCCAGCTCTGACAGTACATGTGAACTGATAATAATGGTTTTTCCCGTACTCCTTAATTCACTGAGTATTTCTTTAAATTCAAACCTGGTTCTCGGATCCAGGCCTGAGGTCGGCTCATCCAGGATGAGGATCGCCGGATCGTGGATCAGAGCCCTTGCAAGACAGAGCCGCTGCTTCATTCCGCGTGAAAGTCCGTCCACATAGAAATCCAGCTTATCCTCCAGTCCTACCTGCTCCAGAAGAGCCGTATACCGTTTTCTTGCCATCAGGCCGTCAAGCTGATAACAGGAGGCAAAAAAACTCATGTATTCTGCCACAGTCAGGTTATCGTATACCCCAAAGAAATCCGGTACATAACCGATCATCCCCTTTAATTCCCCCAGGTCCCTGAGTGCATCCTTTCCATTAATGGTCACACTTCCTTCTTCTGCGCCCAAAAGCCCTGTCATAATTTTTAATGTCGTTGTCTTTCCTGCGCCGTTGGGTCCTACAAAGCCGTAAAGTGCGCCATCGCCTACATTCATATCCAGGCCGCTTAAGGCATGGTATTTTCCATATATTTTGTGAAGATTTCTTACTGTAAGCATCAGGGCTGTCTCCTTCCTGTAACTGTAAGAACCGGGAGCATGATATTCCATGTATACTCTCCGGCTGTATCATACACATATTTCACAGTGATCGTATTTCCAGGTGACAAATAGGAATCCAGTTCCTCCCTGTTATACTGGCTTACCGCACTGTCCATCCGATCATAAGAGCCTGTATTATAGTTGTAAAAATACATATTTCCTTCAAACGGTACGGTATAATAATATCTTAAATTTGCAACCACCCCTTCGCTGAGACGATGAAAATGAAGCGTATCTACTTCCAGCTCATTTCCAAGATAATATTCCAGAACCACCGGATTTATCCCGTAGATGGTGTTGCGCGCCGCATCGTACTCTCCTGCCAGCACATGCGGCTGCTTCTGCATCGCCGAACGGCTTACAAGGCCATCCTGTTCATAATTTACATCCAACTCCGAAGTTAAAAGCGTGCAGCCATAGGTTTCTGTTCCCGGATTTCTCAAAAATCCCGTTTCCTTCTGCTCCTGGCTGAAGGCTACCACCCGTGCCTGGGTATGATATCCGGAAAAATAATTTTCCACATAGAAGGAAAGGAGATTGGTCCGCTCCAGCGCCCTTACATAATCCGGATCCTCTATATTTACCTTCTGGCCGTACCGTGAAGCTCCGGTAATCTGAGCGGCCATAGCATATCCTAAATCCGTTGCGCAGTATATCAGCTCGCGTCCATCCAGGGAAATCGTCTGTCCAGGCTCTATGGTTCCGATCATTACCATCTGGTTATATAAAAGCAGCGCCGCATTTTCTACGGTCCACGGGTAATTATTCGTTATCGTCCCTGTGATCGTTCCCTCAAAGGCCCGTATCTCCCCGGAAAATCCCTGCCCTGTTTCATTTGGCAGGTTACGCTCCATCTGGAAATAACTGGGATTGAAAGCGCCTGTATCTCTCGCTTCAATATACGTTTCATCCTCCTTATACCGAATCACCATATCCGGATCCTCAGAATCCACCAGAGCCGGAACCGTACCCGGATTGTAGTACGAGGAATCGCAGACAGGGAACAGACGGTACGAAGGATCCAGAGATACCCCATAGCTGTGATTATAGGGAGAGCGCATATTGATAAACAACGTTTCTGATATATCCTCTTCTCCTGCGTCCTGAATGGAGGCATAGGTAAAAAACGGGCCGTTAAACCGCGTGGGTATCCCCATCAAAAGCACCATACCGGTACAGCACAGGGACAAAATGGCTACTGCAGGCTGATAATACTGGCGCAGCTCCCTCTGCTTTAAAAAGAAGTAAAGCCCCGGCCCCGCAAGAGCCACGTAGGCAACTGCCAGCGTAACGTAAAGCCCTACTTTGGGAAGACGGTTTACATTCCCCGTATTGATCAGGCTCTGTACCTCCCAGTAACGGCCTGCGGAGGAGCCTCCGTTTCCGCTGCTTAAAAGATTCAGACGGTTTTCTCCTATAAGCTCTGTAAACAGGCGGTCTACATAGGAGGGATTGTCAGTCCCGTATTCTTTCAGATCTCCAAAATCATAAATTGCCGCTGCCGCCATTCCTCTGCCCACCGGTGTGCTGGAAATAATTTCCATCGGCCCCTTTGTCATGACCTCCGTACTTCCCTTTAAGTCCACCTCTGTGCAGTTCAGAACAATCCGGCTGTCCCCATATTCCGAGGATTCCTGACTGCTTTCCATATCCAGTTCAAATTCTACGGCCTGAGGAAGTGGGCTGGCTAAGAGCGCCTTGGAAAAGGCTCCCAGCGTTTCATTTGCATGCTCCCCTGTTCCGAACAGAAGGGTACCTCCGCTCTGGGTCCACTCCCATACAGCCTCAAGCTGCCGGCTGTCCAGAGACCCAGTATCAAAATCATTGATCAAAAGCACATCCAGCTGATCCAGCTCCTGCCGGGATTCTGGCATCGTATCCTGATCCAGCTCAATAAGACGGGTGCGGAGTGTACTGTAATTGATCCCCATATGATCCATATAGGAAAGGCGTTCCGGATGGTCGCTCAAAACCCCCACATACAGCTCCGCTGTATCCAGGTTCAGATCCAGCCTGATCCGGCGTCCGGCTGTCTCCTTTCCTTCCTGATCTACTAAAGACAGCAGTACCTGATCTACCTGAATGCTGAGGGAAATCTGAATCTTTTTTTCAACCGTTTCCCCTGCCTTTACCTCAATGGGGTATTCATACCGGTAGGTACTGTACTCTGAAAGAGAACTATTTCCATAAGGACTGTATTCCGGTTCAAGAGTTGCAGCCCGAAGCGTTCCCGTAAAGTCCTCCTTTGTAGAATTTGTAACCCGGATGGTCATCGGAAGGATACGGCCGCTTCTGGCTGTGTTATCATAGCCGTACACCACTTCCATCTCCAATGGATGGGGTGAAGCCGGATCCTGCCAAAGCGCCTCTGTCTGTGCGCCTTCTTCCGGCACAGTCTCTCTGGGGCCTGCCACACCGCTTCCCGGACCGTCTGCCGTAATTGCAGCATAGGAAGGGAGCAGGGCGGAAAGAGAAAACAAAAGGGCAAAAAGGGCGCCTTTCAGCACCCGTGTATATCTGTACATCTGTATTTTCCTCTCTTTTTATGGCCGGATCACCGTCATGATCCGAACTGTTCTTTCTCAATATCAAAATGTACCTGAAGCTTTACCGTAAATACTGTACCATTTAAATCGCTGGCAACCCGGATGGTGCCTCCGTGCATATCTACAATTTCCTTTGCAATCGCAAGACCAAGACCGGTGCCTCCGGTTGTGGCAGAACGCGACTGCTCCACCCGGTAAAACTTGTTAAATAAAAGAGGCAGCTCATCGGCAGGGATCACACGGCCAAAATTTGTCACGGAAACCGTAACCGTGTCCTCCTCTCCGTGGATCTTTACCAGAACCCGCTTTCCATCGGCTCCGTACTTAATGGCATTTCCAATCAGATTGTCAAACAGACGGGCCAGAAGATTTCCGTCAGCACTTATGATCTTTGCAGGCACATTGCTCTGAAGGTCATAGGACAGATTTTTTTCCTCAAAGTTGGGGTAGGCTTCCTCTAAGAGCTGCTCTAAAAGCTTTACAATATCGATCTGTCCTATGTGCATGGCGATTTTTCCGTAATTCAGCTTCGTAAAACCGAAAAGGTCTTCAATCAGCTTTTCCAGCCGTCTGGATTTGCTGTAGGCAATTTCTATGTACTTGTGCTGCATTTCCTGGGGGATCTGCGTATTCCCGGCCAAAAGCTCCAGATAGCCGATGATGGATGTAAGGGGCGTCCTTAAATCGTGAGCCACATTTGTAATCAGTTCATTTTTCGTGCGTTCCGCTTCTCTCTCCTTATCCATAAGCTCTCGAATATCTGAGGACATCTTGTTTAAATTTGCCGCCATAGCGGAAAACTCATCGTCCCCAGTCACATCCACCTCTGTATTCAGATTGCCCTGGGAAATACTCTGAACCGCATCGGAAATACGTCCCAGATAGCGAATACCCGGCTCCTCCAAAATCATAAAGGTCACCGAAAAGATCACAATTCCCACCAGCACATACAGGATCACCACTGCCAGATGCTGCTCTAAAATAAAATGGACCAGAGCCGATACCTTCCCGCTCTGCTGTATGTAGCGCGCCACCATGGAAAGATTTGTAATAAGAAATACTTCTACCAGGCAGGTAATGATGGCGCTGTATACAATATGGGTCAGCACACGGAACCGGTAACTGCTTCCCATACTATTTTTCAATCTTGTAGCCTACTCCCCACACAGTTGTAATAATCTTGCTCTGCCTGGTATCTTCCTTCATCTTTCCTCTTAAACGTCTGATATGTACCATAACCGTATTATTGGCCTCATATACCTTTTCATTCCATACCCGCTCAAAAATCTCATCTGTACTGAATACCTTTCCCGGGTTGGAGGCCAGAAGATAAAGAATGTCAAATTCAATCGGCGTCAGCTTGATTTCCTCACCGTCTACCACTACCTTATGATTATCTTTGTTGATGCTCATTCCCTTGATGGTGATTTCGCTGCTTACCGCTTCCTTTGCCATGCTGTTGGGATTTAGCTGGGTATAGCGGCGAAGCTGGGATTTTACCCGTGCCGTCAGCTCTAATGGATTAAAGGGCTTTACCACATAGTCATCCGCTCCGGTCCCCAGTCCCAGGATCTTGTCAAGGTCGGTTGACTTGGCGCTGAGCATAATGATCGGGATATTGTTAGTTTCACGGATCTTTTTACACATCTCAAGGCCGTTCATCCCCGGCATCATGATATCAAGGAGCACCAGATGGATCTCCTCTTTTTCCAGGATCTCAAGGCCCTTTAAGGCATTTTCCGCCTTAAAAACCTTATAGCCATCACTTACCAGATAAATCTCTATAAGATCTGCGATCTCCTTTTCATCGTCTACTACCAGAATGTTGATATCGGGCATATGATTCCCCTCCTCATACGTTATCATTTCTTTGTAAAGTATATTTATGATTATCATACCATATTAACCAATGGTTTTCCTTACTTTTTTCTTGAAAAATTATGGGAAAATATGTTACGGATAAAAAAAGCAGCCCTGCATCAGCAGAACCGCTCTTTTTATTGAATTTATATATTTCCGCTTTCTATGGGTTTAAAGATCCGGGTCACTGCCGGGTCGTCCTCTCCCCTGTATTCCTTTACCCGCTGCACCGCCTCCAGGCAGAACTGCTCCTGAGAATTTATTAAGACCTTTCCCCGCTTATCCTCCTTTTCGTAGGTGCCGTCTGGCTGTAAAATGTGGGCTTTTACATTATCTTCCAGTTCTACCTTCAGAATATGGATGACCTGCTCCTTTAAAGCTTCATCCTCTACCGGGAACAGAATCTCCACCCGGCGATCCAGATTCCGCGGCATCCAGTCTGCACTTCCCATATAAACCTCAGGACTTCCGTCATTGAGGAAATAAAAAATTCGGCTGTGCTCCAGGAAATTTCCCACAATGGAACGCACATGGATATGCTCGCTTAACCCCGGCACTCCGGCACGCAGACAGCAGATCCCGCGGATCACAAGCTCAATTTCCACTCCGGCACAGGAGGCCTCATAGAGAGCTTTGATGATTTCTTTGTCGCAAAGGGAGTTCATCTTTGCCATAATATGGCCTCTGCGTCCTTCCTTTGCGTGGGCTGTCTCCCGGCGGATCATTCGCAGAAACCGGTTTCTCAGCCACAGAGGCGCGACAGAAAGCTTATTCCAGGCCTTTGGCTCCGAATATCCGGACAGCATGTTAAAGACTGCCGTGGCGTCCTCGCCGATCTGGGGATCGCAGGTTAAAATGCCGCAGTCCGTATAAAGCTTTGCAGTGGAATCATTGTAATTTCCCGTACCCAGATGGACGTAGCGGCGGATTCCGTCCTCCTCCATGCGGACTGCCAGAGTGATCTTGCTGTGGGTCTTAAGTCCCACCAGGCCGTAGATCACATGGCAGCCGGCCTTTTCCAGCATTTTTGCCCAGTTGATATTATTTTCCTCGTCAAAACGGGCCTTTAATTCCACCAGTACGGATACCTGCTTTCCATTCTCCGCCGCCTCTGCCAAAGCCGCAATGATGGGGGAATTTCCGCTCACACGGTAAAGGGTCTGTTTGATGGCTAAAACCTCCGGATCTCTGGCTGCGCTGCGCACAAAGTCCACCACCGGATCAAAGCTCTGATATGGGTGATGGAGCAGGATATCGCCCTTTCGGATGTTGGTGAAAATATCATCCTCATTCATCAGGGCCGGTACCGGCTGCGGGATGTACTTGGGAGCCTTAAAGGCTTCAAAGCCTTCCAGACCATACATTTTCATAAGGAAGGTCAGATCTAATGGCCCAGGGATGCGGAAGATATCCTGACTGCTGATGGAAAGCTCCTTTTTCAGGATTTTAAGAAGCCGCTTATCTACATTGGATTCAATCTCCAGCCGGATTGCCTCGCCCCACTGGCGCTTTTTCAGCTGCTTCTGGATCTCCTCCAGAAGATCCACCGCCTCCTCCTCATCAATGGAAAGATCTGCATTCCGCATGATGCGGAAGGGATGAGAGGCCACAATATCATAATTTAAGAACAGGGAGGGCATATTCCGCTCAATGATCTCCTCTAAAAGGATCACCACCCTCTGCTCTGTGCCATCCTCCATTGTCTCTCTGGGAAGCTCTACGATTCTTGGCAGCACAGAGGGCACCTGCACCATGGCAAATTCCAGTTCTCCATCCCCGTTCTTTTTCTTTAACAGAGCCGCAATATTCAGGGTTTTGTTGCGGATCAGCGGGAAGGGCCGTGAGGAATCAAAGGCCATGGGGGTAAGCACCGGGTATACATTGGTCTGGAAATAGGAGTCCGCACAGGCCGCTTCCTCCTTTGTAAGATCCTCATGCTCCATGATTATCCGCAGGCCGTTCTGGCGCAAAGACGGCACCAGGGAACGGATATAGGTGGAATACTGCAGCTCCACCAGCTGATGGGTCTTTATGCTGATAGCGTCTAACTGCTCCTGAGCCGTCATTCCTGCAATGTCCTGCTTCATATATTTCGCGTGTACCATATCCTTTAGGGAAGCCACACGGACCATATAAAATTCATCCAGATTGGAGGCTGTAATGCTTAAAAATTTCAGCCGCTCAAACAAGGGCAGGCTCTTATCTCTGGCTTCGCTGAGAACCCGGTAATTAAATTCCAGCCAGCTCAGTTCCCGATTAACAAAATTGGAGGGATCTGCTCCAAAATCTGTGGTATTTTTTTCTTTTTCTGCCATGTCATGCCCTCCTTTTCTGCTTTAACACCGGCCTTATTCCAAATATTTCCTCAAAAAAATCCGCCTTCTGTTCAAAGGACGCCCGCTCCAGAGCCAGATCTCCCGTGTATCCTGTGGTAATGACTAACTCTCCCTCCCGGATCGCCATCCGGCAGTCTGCCAGCTTGGACTTGTGGGTCTTGTCCATGGAATTTGCAAGGCGCAGGATTGCCGTCAGCTTGGCTATACGAATGGTAATGGCGCTTCGGTTTAGATTACCGCTTCCATCCTCTCCGATCTGCGTTTCCAGCTGAATGGTATCGTAATCAAAATCACGGATATTGTAGCGGACTACATTTGCGATAATCTCACGTTCCAGATGGCTCAGTCCGATAATCTCCGTAGACATGATCAGGTTATAACTGCTTTCATTGGAATTTCGGATGCTGATAAACTTACCGCAGCCATGCAGCGTCACTGCGATCTGGAGCAGGAGCCGCTCCCTTGCTCCCATACCATGAAATTTCCGCGCAGCGTCAAAGATAGATAACGCATACTGCTCCAGCATCTGATTATGGCCCGCATGGCATTTATACCGCTTTGCCATATTTCTGGCCGCTGCCAGAATATCATTCTCAAAGCTGTGGCTGAATCGGAACAGACGGCAGTCATCGGCATATTCTGCCGCAATGCCGTCACAAAGGCCGATATCAGGAATCCAGAACTGTCCCGCTCCCGTAACCTCCATCACTCTGCGGTATACAACCGCTGCCGGAAGGAGCAGGGATGCGTACTCACTGTTCACATTAAAACGCTCCTCAATCTGATCCAGGGTCATCTGAGAAAGGCGCTCATAAAAAAGCTCCATCTCTTTGGCATCCACACGGTCTGCCGCTGTGTTGAATCCAAGCTGGCGCATCAGATAGGTAATATTGGTTCCGATCCCGATCAGATTATCAATCTTTCTGTCTTTTAAATACATTTTCCGAAAGGTTATCAGCTCATTATCTACCAGCTCCTCAATGTGAAGACAATGCGACCTTACACTGGCCGGGATTTTAGCCAGCTGGCTGCGGATCCGCAGAGTACCAAGAGGCAGGCTCTGGGTCGTTACCAGAGTATCCTTATCAAACAGAGAAATCTGGGCGCTTCCAAAGCCCACATCTACAATCGCCGTTCCCTTCTGGATGATCCGGTTAAATTCTCCTGTCTTTGCCGCCACTGCCTTATAGCTGATAAAACGCTGCTCTGAATTGCTGATAATTCGCACCTTAAGTCCGGTTCTTACACAGATCTGATCCAGGATGATCTGGCTGTTTTTCGCCTCGCGCATGGCTGTGGTTCCGTAAGCCCGGTACTCCCGCACCCGGTAGGTTTTCATAATCCCCGTAAAATCCTCCAGAACAGAGCACATCTCATCCGCCAGACCGTAGCTGATTTTTCCTTCGCTGAAGGTATCGCTTCCCAGAGCGATCACATGGCGGATGTGATCTACACAACGGATCCCCGTCTTTTCAGAAATCTCATAAATTCCCAGTTCCAGAGCAAATGAGCCGATCTCTATCGCTGCAAACATTCTTACTGCCACGTTCTTCCTCCTTTTGGGGCGCGCTGCCCGATCCCCTGTATGGCCTAAGCCCGGGACTATATGACTGCTATTATAATCCCGGACTCATCTTCTTTCTTCCTTATGATGTAAAATTTCTGTATATTTTATGTAAAATCGCATCCCAGCAGATGGGTAATGAACTGGGAAGCCGTACGCCCGGAAAGTCCTCCGTGGCTCAATTCCCATTTATTGGCTTCCAAAAGCAGTTCCTCCTCCGGTATATCCAGCTGATGCCTCTTAGCCAGCGCTTTGACTATGGACTGAAACTGCCGTTTATCCGGTGAACCGTAGTAAATCGTAACGCCGAACCGGGCTGCCAGAGAAAGCTTCTCCTGAACCGTATCATTATTGTGAAGATCGTCATCCAGCTCCCTCTTGTCGCTGAATTTCTCCCGGATGAGATGGCGGCGGTTGGAGGTCGCATAGATCAGCACATTATCCGGGCGTTTTCCCAGTCCTCCTTCCAAAATAGCCTTCAAATACTTATATTCCAGCTCGTAATCCTCAAAGGACAGATCATCCATGTAAATGATAAACTTGTAATTGCGGTCCTTGATCTGCTCCAGAACATCTGAAAGATCCTTAAACTGGTGCTTGTATACCTCAATCATACGCAGGCCCCTGCTGTAATATTCGTTCAAAACCGCCTTTACGCTGGAGGATTTTCCCGTTCCCGCATCACCGAATAAAAGTACGTTGTTGGCCTCTTTTCCATTTACAAAAGCCTCCGTATTTTCAATCAGCTTATGCTTCTGAAGCTCATATCCCACAATATCCTTAAAATAAATATGCTCCACATTTACAATGGGATCGATCACCGTCAGCCCTCCGGCCTCTTTTTCCAGAATCCGGAAAGCCTTATTCAGTCCAAAAGTTCCCGCCCCGTATCCCCTGTAAAATTCCACCATAGTCTGCTGAAATCCTTCCAGGTCAGATGCCTGCTCCAGGGCCTTTGCCAGCTCCACGATCCTGTCCCTGATCCTGCGGTTAAAAACCCGGCTCTCCTGAAGTGCCGGGCGATAGTCCGCAAGCAGGCTCCACAAAGAAGAGGGCGCAAGAGAAGAAAGATCAAAATCAAACAGTGCCTTGAAAATGGCAAAGTCTTCTTTCGCCAGAAGATCCAGAGTACCGCCTGCAGGCCCTTTGACCTCACAGGCAGTTGTATATGCATTTTCATTATCTGCCAGGCAGAGCGCCAGAAAACAGTGCCACAGGTTTCCTTCAAAGCCGTACTTTGCAGCCAGTTCGATCAGCTGTCCCGCACAGGCAAAAGAATCTGTACTCTCCTTTTCTTCTGACATTCCCATAAGTCCTGCCATCTGCTCAAACAGCGTTTGATGTTTTAAATTGCGGTAGATCACAAGTCCTCTGATATCCATATCTCTTTCCTCGTTTCTTCTTTGTATCCATATTTCCCTTACCATCAGCGGATAAGGGAATCCACGCTCCAACCGGTTCGGCTCAGTAGTTTCCCAGGATCCTTAAGGATACGGCTTCCTCAGAAATCCCCTTTAAAGCATTGCGGATCTTTGCATCGGATAAAGACCCTTCCACATCTACAAAAAAACGGTATTCCCAGCTTCTCCCGGGAATGGGGCGCGATTCGATCATCAGCATATTGATGTCATTGTAAATCAGATTTCCAAGCATATTGTAAAGAGAGCCGCTTCTGTGGACGCCCTCAAAACAGATGCTCACCTTATTAGCGCCCTTTCTGTATACAGGATCCTTTGACAGGATAATAAAACGGGTCACATTATTTTTATTGTGGTTAATGGAGCGCTCCAGCACCTTTAAGCCATAAAGCTCTCCCGCAATCTCACTGGCTACCGCCGCCTGGGAACGATCGTTTTCCTCTGCCACTTTTTTAGCCGCTACCGCCGTATTGACCGTGCTGATCTGTTTCCAGTCCCTGTGGGCATTCAGATACTGGGAGGTCTGCATCAGAGCCTGCGGATGGGAATAAACTGTCCGGATATCCTTAATATCCGCATCTTCCCGGCCCAGCAGCGCATGGTTAATCGGAAGCTCCGTTTCCGCTGCGATGTACACATTATGCTTTACTAAGAGATCATAGTTGTCGCTTACTGCCCCAGCGGAGGAGTTTTCAATAGGGAGCACCGCATAATCTGCCCGGCCCTCCTCCACCTCTGTCATGGCATCCTCCATGGTCTTTACATGGTACATATCCGCATCCGGGCCGAAATACCGGCGGGCCGCACCGTGTCCATAGGAGCCCTCCACACCCTGATATACGATCCGCACATTTTCCCTTTTTAAATCCTCGATCATGGAAAACCCGGTGTCCATCTCCTGCCCGTGGGAAGCCAGAAGACCATACTGAAGCCTGCGGCTGATGGTCATGATCTGCGAAAACAGTTCATATGTACCTTTGCGCGTAAAATCACTGTGAGCCAAAGCCGTAACCGCCTTAAGCTTCTGCTGCTCCCGCTCCCTGTCATAAACAGGCTTTCCGGTCTGTATCTTATACTCAGCCACCTCTCTGCACAGCTCCATACGTGTCTCAAACAGCTCTGTCAGGCTGGCGTCAATCACATCCAGCTGCTGCCGGATCTCCTGTAAGTTCAGTTCCTTCATCTCTGTTCCTCCAGCTCTTTTATCATGGAGCAAATGATCTCTCTTGTGTAGGCTCCGGGGAACTTGCGGTTTTCTGCCGGAAGTTCCTTTAAATAAATGGGCTTTCCGTATTCGATGATCACATGGCTGGGCCGGATCCATGGGAAATGACGCTCAAATACCTCTGCCGTCCCCACCATGGCAACAGGGATCACCGGACAGCCGCTCTTTTCTGCAATCTTTAAACTTCCCTCATGGAACTCCATCAGTTTTTCCGGATTTTCACCGGGATTTCTGGTTCCTTCGGGGAAAATCCACATGGAAATTCCTCCCTTGATCTTTTCAATTCCTGCCAAAATAGTTTTTAAACCTTCTTTAATATTCGAACGATCCAAAAATAAGCAGTTCATCCGATCCATCCAGCGGTTTAGCAGCGGGATCTTTATCATTTCCTTTTTGGCAATAAAACCGGTCAGTCCAGGAACGGTCATATAGCCCATGACAATATCAAAATAACTTCTGTGGTTTCCCACATAAAGTACCGCCCGGTCGGTGGGAATATTTTCCAGCCCCCGCACCTCGTATGTGATCCCGGCGATCCGGCTGATTTTTTTAAAAATCCACCGCACCATGGAAAAGCTCTTCCAGCCTGCCTCCTCCGGGTTCTTTTTTGCCTTTTTCTCCAGAAAACACAAAACCGGAAAAGTAAGTACCAAATACAGCACAATGGCGATGGCTGCCAGCAATAAGCGTATCATATGTAACTCTCCTTCTGTTCAAAATATTTACTGCCATCAGCGGATAAAGGGATGCTCTCCTGCCCGCTGATGGTATCCATTATATACCAGAAAACATCGGAAATACAACTCTTTGTTAGTTTGAGTTTTCAAGTCTGCCGGGGGTCTGAAGCATCTCAAAGAGAAGCCCGGTGCAAAACCACAGGGGCCCAAAAGCCAGCCGGATCACCCCGCCGATATGATCGGGCCACATGGAATAATCCCATGGGCACACATTAAAATGCTTTAAAATCGTTCCTGTCACATACTCTGCCGTAAAAATCAGAACCATATCCATAAGTCCGTGGCGCACCAGTCTGGCTGGTGGTGAAATACGATCGGTTCCCGCCTCCGGGAATGCAGACAGGCCGGTGAGCCAACGGTCTGCCGTATTTACGATCCCCGGCAGAAGGACTCCCATGCCATAGATGGGAAACATCCAGAGCGAGGTGCGCCCCATGAGCCGCATATCTCCCCGCATCCAGGATTCCGATGAAGTGAAAATGACCTCCAGACACCAGCCCGCAATCCCGCAGCGGCAGAAATTGCGGAGCGATTCTTTTAATTTTCCATTATACTGTCTCTTCATAGGGCTAGTATGGACAGCAGAACTGAAAATTATTCTTCCTATAAAAGCGGAGACAAAAGACGGCTTCCCTGCTCCCTGATCCTGGTCAGAAGGCCTCTTTTTTTATAATCCTCTCTTGTTATCTGGCGGCAGTGAGGCAGGTCATTCATAAATGCCTGCTCCAGTTCTGCCGTGACCGCCTCATCATAAATCGTAGCGTTTACCTCAAAATTCAGTTCAAAGCTCCGGATATCCATATTGGCAGTGCCATAGCAGCAGACCCGGCCGTCAACCATAATCCCCTTGGAATGGAGAAAACCATTAGTATAGATATAGACCTTTGCACCATAATCCAAAAGTTCTCCTGCATAAGAACAGGTTGCCCGGTACACAAACGGATGATCCGGCTTACAGGGAATCATCAGACGCACATCGACCCCGGACAAAGCAGCCATCTTAAGCGCCGAAAAAATGGCGTCGTCCGGCACAAAATAAGGCGTCTGAATATAAATATGGTGCTTTGCCTTGTGAAACAGTTCCAGATAGTTGTTTCGGATATGGGGTTCTCTGGTATCCGGACCGCTGGCAATGATCTGCATTCCCACCTGGCTTCCCTCCAGTTCAGGATCAGGCCAGGCCGGTCTTTCTTTATCCCTTCGGACGTCCGTCTTCTTTTTCAGATCTGTCCGGAAATAGGCCTCATTTTTAAAGAGATTCTCTCCCGTAGCATAATTCCAGTCCAGTGCAAAGCGGATCTGCAGGCTCATCACTGCTTCACCGGTGATCCGCAAATGGGTATCTCTCCAATAACCGAATCCGGGATCCTTTGAAATATATTCACGTCCAATATTAAAACCGCCTACAAATCCCACATTCCCGTCTATCACAACGATTTTTCTATGATTTCTGTAATTTACACGCAGGTTCAGCCAGCCTAAAATAGGAGGGAAAAATACACCGACTAAAATCCCGGCGCGGCGCAGTTCCTCCCACCGGCGTTTCGGCATAAAGCGACCCCCCATGCCGTCATAAAGAATCCGCACCTCTACGCCTTCACGCACCTTATCCTCCAGAATCGGCACGATCGAATCAAATACCTCGTCATTTTTAATAATATAATACTGAATGTGGATAAATCGGCTGGCACGGCGCAGAGCGGTTCGAAGGCCTTCAAATTTCGCCTGGCCGTCTGTGTAGATCTTCACCTGATTGTCGGTCGTAAGCACAGCTCCGGAAGTTTCCAGGTTATAGAGGATCAGGCTGCGGAAATCCCTTATGAGGGGATCCATCATTTCCTCCGGAATATCGCTTGAGCGGATAATCTCTTCCTGGCTTTTAACCGGCATATTCAGCCGGTCGCTGATTCCCTTTACCTTAAACATCCGGCTCTTTTTTAAATCCTGGCCGAAAAGAAGATAAAATATAATTCCGAACACCGGAATAAAGTTCAGAGCAAACAGCCAGGTCCATACCGATCTGGGATCTCTGCGCTGGAAAAAAATAATAATAATGGAAAACAAGAGATTGATTACGATAAGATGCGTCATAAGCCATTCCCAGACAGCCTCTGCCTCATTGAATATCACTCCCATATATCTCCTCCTGCTTTGTTCATCCTCTATTGGGTATTCCTACTATAGCTTAACAGATCCCCCATCACAATATACATCCCTATTCCGTGAATGATCTTTTATCCAGTCTACCACATCCTGTTATTTATTTCCAGCCTTCGCCCTTTCGCACCACCTCAAAAAAGCCGGCCCTATCTGACCAGACATCAGATAAAGCCGGCTTTTGCTACCAACCATCAGCGGAAGCAGTTCCGTTTGGGATCATAGGAAAACCCTGCACCTTCCAGAGTTTCTTCTATATAAGACTGATCCAGCTCCATTTCTCTGCACATCTCTTCCAATGAGCTGAAACGGTCTCTAAGCTGTGTGTTCACAAAGCTGAACAGGATCATGGGATCCTTTGGAATCTTATTCACCTTATGACCTTCCTTTCTTTTTATTCCGTATAAGCGATAAGCCTGCTTCCATCCTCCGATACATCGATCACGATTACAGCGCCTTCCCGCAGCCCTCCTCCTAAAATCAGCTTTGCTGCCAGGGTTTCTACATTCTTTTGCAGATACCGCTTTAAAGGACGGGCGCCATATACGGGATCATAGCCGTTTTCTGTGATAAAGGCCTTCGCTGTCTCTGTAAGCTCCAGCTTTAACTCCCGGTCTGCCAGACGGCGGTTTAAGTCCGCAATGCATAAATCCACAATACTTCCAATATTTTCCTTTGTCAGAGGCTTAAAGAGAATCATTTCATCCAGACGGTTCAAAAACTCCGGACGGAAATGAGTTCTCAGGTCATTCATCACAGCCTCTTTAGCCTCCGGGCGGATGGAGCCATTCTCATCAATCCCCTCTAAAAGATACTGGGAGCCGATGTTGGAAGTAAGAATGATAATGGTGTTTTTAAAATCCACCGTGCGTCCCTGAGAATCTGTGATCCGTCCGTCATCCAGTACCTGCAGCAGCACATTAAATACATCCGGATGGGCCTTTTCCACCTCATCAAACAGCACTACGCTGTAGGGCTTGCGGCGCACAGCCTCTGTAAGCTGTCCGCCCTCATCATAGCCCACATATCCTGGAGGCGCTCCAATGAGACGTGCCACAGAATGCTTCTCCATATATTCGCTCATATCAATGCGCACCATATTGGATTCATCATCAAACAGTGACTCTGCAAGAGCCTTGGCAAGCTCTGTTTTACCTACGCCGGTGGGGCCTAAAAACAGGAAGGAACCAATGGGCTTCGTAGGATCTTTAATTCCTGCCTTTGACCGGATAATGGCCTCTGTGACCTTCTCAACGCCCTCGTCCTGTCCTACGACTCTCTTATGGAGCACCTGATCCAGATGAAGGGTCTTGCTGCGCTCGCTCTCTGTAAGCTTTGCCACAGGAATGCCGGTCCATTTGGACACAATTCTTGCAATCTCATCCTCTGTCACACTCTCATGAACCAGGCTCAGATCTTCCTTTTTAACCTTCTCTTCCTCTGCCTCCAGCTCCTTCTGCAGCTGGGGCAGCTTTCCATACTGAAGCTCTGCCGCCTTGTTCAGATCGTATTTCTGCTGGGCATCCTGGATCTGGCGGTTTACAGCCTCAATCTCTTCACGGAGAGCAGAGAGGCGGTCTACGCTGGATTTTTCATTTTCCCACTGAGCCTTTTTTGCGGTAAATTCATCATGCAGCTCTGCCAGCTCCTTCTGTAAATCTGCCAGACGATCCTGGCTTAAGCGGTCTGTTTCCTTTTTTAATGCTGCTTCCTCGATTTCCATCTGCATCAGCCTGCGGGACAGCTCGTCTAATTCTGCGGGCATACTGTCCATTTCAGTTTTGATCATTGCACAGGCCTCATCTACCAGGTCAATGGCCTTATCGGGCAGAAAACGGTCGGAAATATAGCGGTCGGACAGCATGGCTGCGCTTACCAGAGCGGAATCTGTGATCTTTACGCCATGGTAAACCTCATACCGCTCCTTCAGTCCTCTGAGAATGGAAATGGTGTCCTCAACCGTAGGCTCTGCCACCATAACCGGCTGGAACCGGCGCTCTAAGGCCGCATCCTTTTCAATGTACTGGCGGTATTCATTTAAGGTAGTAGCGCCGATGCAGTGCAACTCGCCTCTTGCCAGCATGGGCTTTAACATATTGCCCGCATCCATGGATCCCTCTGTCTTTCCTGCTCCCACAATGGTATGAAGCTCATCAATAAAGAGGATGATCTGGCCTTCGCTCTTTTTTACCTCTTCCAGAACTGCTTTTAAACGCTCCTCAAATTCGCCTCTATACTTGGCTCCTGCCACTAAGGCTCCCATATCAAGGGCAAAGAGCTTTTTATCCTTTAAGCCCTCCGGCACATCGCCCCGGACGATTCTCTGAGCCAGACCTTCTACAACGGCTGTCTTACCTACGCCGGGCTCACCAATCAGCACCGGATTATTTTTTGTCTTTCTGGACAGAATACGGACTACGTTGCGGATTTCACTGTCGCGGCCGATCACCGGATCCAGCTTCTGGTTTCTGGCCCGCTCTACCAGGTCATAACCATATTTTTCCAGTGTATCATAGGTCGCCTCCGGGTTGTCGCTGACTACCCTCTGATTGCCCCGGACGGTGGACAACGCCTGCAAAAACCGTTCTCTGGTGATTCCATAAGTCTTAAACAGCTCCTTCATTTCCCGTCCGGGCTGCTTTAAAAGTGCTAAAAACAAATGCTCCACCGAAACGTACTCGTCTCCCATAGCCTTTGCTTCATCCTCAGCGTTAATCAGTACCTTGTTTAAATCATTGCTGATGTAAAGCTGGCCGCCGCCGCTTACCTTTGTAAGCTTCTCAATGGCCTGTTTGGCCTCATTTTTAAACATATCTCCCTGGATTCCCATTTTCGTAACCAGCTTCATGATCAGGCTGTCATCCAAGGTCAGGAGACTGTAAAGCAGATGCGGCTGATCGATCTGCTGATTGCCGTACTCATACGCCAGCTTTTCACAGCCCTGCACCGCCTCCATGGACTTTTGTGTAAATTTATTGATATTCATACGCCATTCCCCTTTCTGCTGCGGAATCGTGTTTCTGTTCTTTGTTCTATGCGTACTATAACACACATTATTAGCAGTGTCAAGAGTCGAGTGCTAATTTTTTTACAGAATCCTTTATATGCAGACACCCGCCGGCCGGAACGATTCCAACAGGCGGGTGCAAAAGAAATTATTTACTTTTTAAGTCCTAATGCTTTAATGGTCTTGGCTGTTAATGTACCCTCATAGATCACAGTAGCCGTATCTCCGGTCTTTAAGCCGTCAAACATCCCATCTTCTCCCACAAATGAAAAGAAGGTATTTTCCGGATCCTCTGTATCCAGAACCACATGATTGCTCTCTGCCTCTGCTACGGTACCGGTAAGGGTCTTAATTCCCGCGTCCTCTGTATCTCTGGCGTCTGCAGTCACAATTTTTGTGGCGACTGCGGGAACTTCCTCATCTTCCAGATCTCCATAATATGTAATATCTGCCTCTGTTCCGGCCTTGACGCCGTCCTTTGTGACCGTCTGGGCAATGAGGGTATTTAAGGTATAGGAACCGTCCTCCGTCTTTAAAACAAGGCTTCCATCTTCTGTGCTTTCAATGGTTCCCGTAATTGTCAGATCATCCTCCTCAGCAGCTTCCTCCTCGGCTTCCTCTGCTGCGGAAATCACAATATCAACCTCTACGGCCTTTGCCGGCGTTTCTCCCAGCGCTCCTGTGTAGTAAACATCTACCTCATCGCCTTCACCGATGGCCTCTGCTCCGGTAAGCTCTGCTCCGGACACGTCAAATCCGGCTTCTGTTCCGGCATCGTCTGTTACTGTAATAACCGTATCCTCTACTGTCTTTACAATACCGTAAAAGCTCTCCGTCTCTGCCTCCTCTTCCTCGGAAGAAGCCTCTGCCGTGGTTGTCTCTGCTACCGAAGACGCGGCTGTCGTAGCCGTTGCTGCCTCAGTCTCTGTTTTCTGAGATGAACAGGCTGTCATTCCAAGGGCAGCTGCCATCACTGCGATCATAAAATATTTTCTTTTCATAAATGAACTCTCCTCTCCATTCATTTCTGTATACACGATACATATTACTACGTAATCTGTGTTTTTACTATGTATTTTCTTTGAAATTTTCTTTAGAATTCTATAAAAAAATCATTAAGCTCTAATTATATTTCAGCTCCTCTTCCTGGCTTTTACGCCTGTTTTTCCCTGTAAAATACAGAACAATCCCCAACAATATGCCTGAAACTCCCAATGCAGCCGTAACAGTCACTCCGGTTCGGATCCAGCGTAAAAATGGATCCGGCTCTTCTGCCGCTTCCGGCTCTAAAACCAATGCCTCTTCCTGCTCTTTTTCTGAATTAGAAATATTCCCCAGTTCCGCAGGTTCATACACAGCGGACACCTCATAGGAAACCGGCTCCACAACCTGAACCTGTCCTCTGTATACAGCCTCGTAATCACGCAGCAGCCTCTCTCCCCTTGCCGACGCCCTGCGGCAGACCTGGCCCGTTTCATCCATAAAGCTTTCCCCATCCCAATCCATAGATGTGATATGGTAAGCCTCGGACGAAAGCCCCATTTCTCCTAAAAGAAGCTCCTGTTCTGCCAAAGCTGAATCCAGGATATCTTCCCCGGAAATTTTTATTCCACCCAATTCATATTCATCTGCTCCATAGGAATAAAATGTCACAGGCGCCTGAAAATCCTCTCTCCACTCCTCCCCCAGTACCCGACTCTCCTGCATATACAGCCGTCCTGATATCTTTGCGCCATTTTCCTCCTGCCTGCTGTCCACATAGGGTGGAAGCGTCTCTGCTCCTTCTACCTCCCGGTACACTTCCGTTTTTTCAAGCATACGGCTCCGGGAAGCTTCCGGCAGCTCACGCACCTCCCAGTCCGCCAGGCGGTAATGAATCCCATTTTCATCTGTATAGGAAGCTTCCGGCTGTTTCAACGACGGTAAGTCTTCCTCCTTCAAATTCTGTTTTAAAATAATGGAGCCCGGATGTGTCTTTTCCTCCTGATTCGGATCATACTCGATCACCTGCTCTGCAGCGGCCCAGACCGTTTTGGATGATACATTGACAGCAGTAAACATCATTCCCACCGTGACCGCCAGACATAAAAGCTGCCTTCTGTTTTTGTATTCGTTCATATTTGTTCCCCCGTTTTGGTTTATCTGATTTACATAAAATACCTGTTTGGCTTTCCGCCTTTTGCAGTGTATTCTGCTTTTATCTAATTGCCAATGTGCGGTTCTGTTTTCAAATCAAATATCCTGGTGTGGGAGACCTTTGGAAATTTAAGAAATGAATGAATCTGATGTATAAAACCCTGAAGACTTTAGAAAATAGATCCGGACGGAGGGAACTCCGCCCGGTAAAGACATTATAAATATGTATGCTTCAAATTGCAAGTATTTTTAACGGAACTGGCTGTATTTATGTCCGGGCTGGATACCGCCCCTAAACGAAGCCAGTTCGCTGACTGTTACCAGCTGATAACCTCTGGCTGTCAGTTCAGGAATCAGAACTTCTGCCGCCTGTGCCGTTGGCTCATAAATATCATGCATCAAAATGATGTCTCCATCCTTTACCTGATCCAGAACCGTATCAATGGTTCTTTGAGCATTACGGTGCTGCCAGTCTCTCGTATCAATAGACCACATAATTGCCGGCATACCCATAGAGCCTAATACAGACAGTGATGCGCCGTCCACATATCCTCCTGGCGGACGCATCAGTACCGGAGACACACCGCAGGCAGAAGCAATCTTCTGATTCACAGAACCTACCTGGCTGCGAATGCCTTCCGCCCCAATTTTTGTAAGATATTTATGGTCATTGGTGTGGTTTGCGACCTCACAGCCCTGTTCGGCCATACGGCGGATCACTGCGGCATTGGAGTCCACATTGGTACCTACCATAAAGAATGTAGCCCGTCCCCCATTCTGCTGCAAGCTGTCAAGGATCCGGCTGGTAACCGAAGTCCGCGGGCCGTCATCAAAGGTCAGGGCGATCATAGGTCTGGAGGGATCGACTGCGTTCATGGCTGCCTGAGGCGCTCCGGCGTCCTTTGCCGTGATCGCAGCCCTGATTCCATCGATCCTCAGGCCAGCTCCCTCCGTACCTGCCACAGCTCCATTTAATGCCCAATCCGTCCATGTACCATTCTGATAAACCTTATAATACAGATCATATGATGCTGCAGACGCTCCATACAGCTCCATGCAGATCGCTTCCAGCGGCGCCTCAGCAGACGCATTTCCCGCCTCCGCTCCATCCTCTGCCGGATCCAGCCAGCCGGTCCCGCTTAAATTTACCTGATAGCGGATGCCTACCTGGGCATCTGCCGGAATATTGATCAGATTCGCCCTCATAGCTGCCACCCAGCTTCCATAAGGAGCCTGCAATGCCTGATTATCCGCAGCCGTACCGCTCCATCCCTGGATCGGGGAGTAAATACTGTAGTTTACCTGAAGAGGGAGGTCAGATGAGGCTGTTGAATGATCCGCTGTATCCTGAATTTCGGATCCGGCAGCGGACTGTCCGGATTCCCCCTGGGCTTCGGATCCGCCTGCCGGCTGACCTTCCGCGCTCTGTACCCCATCTGTTTCAGACGGCTTTTCCTGCTCATCGTTCTGATCTGATGGGCCCACTGCTTCCATGCCCGGCCCGCCGGCCGGACCTGCTGCCGCCCCTACTCCCATGGTTCCTGCAAGTGCCGTCATTCCCGGGGTTCCAAACAGGATTCCCATTATGACAAGCAGCGCCAAAATCCTGCCGTTTCGTTTTAAATTGCTCATTCTTTCATTCTCCTTACTGTCTGCCGCTTCCAGTAGACCGTCCATCGCCTAAAGCCAATGGACTTCCTGCTTCATTGACCTCATGTCCCCGCTCCGAATACAGTCCGGCAGAGCATAATATATTCTTTGTAATAAAGATGTTCCTTTAAATCATCCAATGCATCTGCAATCCCCCAGTAATACCAGGCGTGCATGGCCTTATCCTTTTCATTAAACCGCTGCCAGATTTCATCCCCAAGAACCAGATAATCCTTTGCCGTACAGCGCATATTGCTGAGCTTATCCCCAAGAGCCAGGATCTTAATCTCTCTTGGAGCACTTTTCAGATGCTGTATGGTAGCTCCCTTCCGTTCCCTCCAGCATTTTGTTTTATCCTCTGTCTCATTTGCCACCAGACAGGCTACTCTTGAACCGAAGCGCTCCCTAATCTCCTCTTCTGTCACGCCCGTATCCTCGACCACATCATGCAAAAGCGCTGCCGCGATCATCTCCGGATCATCTGTAAACCCGGATACGATCAGAGCTGCCTCCATCGGGTGTGTAATATACGGGATCTGTGTCCCTTTTCTGAATGTTCCATGGTGCGCCTGCGCCGCAAATGCTGCTGCTTCTTCTATCATGGCTCTGCCCCTTTTCTCGCTGGACCCCTGAGGATCATCCTGTGCCCTTCCCGTTCCGGGAATATTCTGGCATATGTAGTATCATTTTCATCATATCATATTCTGCTCCTGTTTTCATCCCTTTTCCCCACAGACTTTCTTACAACACTCTTACAAGAGCAATTTTTCCTTGTAAGACCAGACAATTTCTGCTATGCTATAGTGGTATTTTGACCAAACTTCAAAGGAGGACAAAGGCAATGGACCGCCATTCATCCTATACAGCGCCCCGCAGCGACCGTTCACCGGCCTCACGCGGCTCACGGCGCAGCCCCAAAACCAGCAATAACGGCCGTTCCGGAAATGAAAACCGGTTCCTTCACAATCTTTTATGGTATGTGCTGCCGTTTATTGTTTTCAATCTTCTTCTGCTCTTTCTGGTGACCGCTTCCCCCCGAATCGAGCTGACTGTAGGGGACACCACTGATTACAAAACCGTAGATGTTTCCCTTAAGGTAAAGTCACTGATTCCTATCCGGAAACTTACCACAACCCTGGAATCCCAGGATATTGAATTCAAAAAAGAAGGCGGCGTTTACCATTCTACCTTAACAAATAACGGCGCTCTGGAAATCTATGTGGAGAGCTGGAACGGTATGCCTGCCCGTCAAAACGAGCATATCGCAGTCTTAGATGACACAGCTCCCTCGATCGATGAAGAAACTGTAGTCATGGAAGACGGTAAACTGGAGCTGATCGCAGAGGACAATATTTCCGGAATCAATTATGAGGCTGTTTATGCTACGGATGATGCTGGAAAACGGACAGCTCCTGTCAGCTATGACAAGGAAACCGGCCGCATTACCTTTGATCTGGAGAAAGGTTCCCTGACCGTATATCTGGAAGATATGGCCGGAAATGCAAATCAGGCCGCTTTTTCCTTAAGCACCTCCGGCATTGACACAGACAGCCGGGAAACAGATTTCCCGGAAGACGGAGAAAACGGCACAAACGGAAATAAAAAAGAGGAGGACAAGAAAACCTCCAATTCCGATAAGGAAAAGACGTCCAAGAGCACGGAAGCCGCAAAGTCTTCCAAAACTTCCAAGAATACAGAGGCGTCTAAGTCTACCAAGGCGTCTAAGAGTACGGAAACCGCTAAGGATGCAAAGGCCGCAAAGAGCACGGAAGCTACAAAATCCACGAAGGCTCCTAAGAGTACAGAGGCCACAAAATCTACCAAAGCTGCAAAGAACACAGAAACCTCAAAAACTGCTCAGACGTCCAAGAGTACAGAAGCTTCCAAGGCTACGCAGGCTTCCAAAAATACAGAAACCTCCAAAGCTACATCTGCTGCAAAAGCAACAGAAGCTTCCAAAGCTGCAGAGGCTTCCAAAGCTACACAGGAATCCAAACCGGCAGAATCCGCTCCTGCTTCGGAAACAATACCTGTGATTGAGCCGTTGAATTGAGAGGAATAATTTCAAGCAGATAAAATTTATTATAGGCTAACCGCTCAACAGCAATTTTAACCCCAATATCGCAAAAATGAGACAGTCCGCAGAAATACAGTTTTTTCAAGACCTTAGATTTCTGTGAGCTGTCCCATTTTCTTTTTATATTGGATTTTTAGGCACAAGAGCCCTTTCTTTATATTTTCAAAATTCACTGATTTTCATGTCTCTATTACAATTTGGAGAAATAGTAATTCAGATTCCCAAAAGATAGAATTTATCCCTGACTGAATCAATTTCTAACGCTAGTGCTTAAAACATCTCTACATTTTATCCAGCACTTTTATCGAATCAAGATAACCTGACACAAGCTGTCCCATAGATCGAAGTTCCTTTTCATCCAGATAATTCTTCGCAATAACTGCCTCTTTTAATGTAGGATGGTTTCCTTTAAATGTGGTCAACCCCATAAACTCTTTTTCTGCATCTGCTCTTGTATAGATTACCTCTGCTGCAGTTTGTCCATGAATTGCATAGTGGATTTTATTCTGAACCTTCTTAAAAAACTGAACAGAAATATCTGCCTTTGGATCATAGTCAACACTTGTTGCATATATTTCCAAAATCTGTCTGTAAAATACCTTTTCTGAGGCACGAATATCCCTAATTCGTTCAAGAAGCTCTTTGAAATACCCACTGCCTCCCAGACTTTTCAGGCGTTCATCATCCATTGTAAATCCTTTGAGCATGTATTCCTTTAATCGCTCCGTTGCCCACCGACGAAAATTTGTAGCAATTTTAGATTTTATACGATAACCAAGAGAAATAATCATATCCAAATTATAATATGTTACATTATAATTTTTGCCATCAGATGCAGTTGTTCGGAATTTCCGAACAACTAATCTTTCCTCTAATTCTTCTTCTTCAAAAATATGTTTAATATGCTCACTGATATTTGATTTACTTGTTTGATACAATTCACATAATTGAGTCTGCGTAAGCCAGACTGTTTCATCAACAAACTTTACATCTATTTTGGTGTGTCCATCTTCCGCTTGGTATATGATGATTTCACCTTCTGCAATATTAGATCTATATTCTTTCTTATTCTCCATATGCCTCTATCTTCTCTCTAACCTCACCACGCATTCGCAGTGTCCACTCTGCGGAAACATATCACACCCTCTAACCTTCTTCACCTCATACCCCCCATCCACAAGGTATCTCAGATCTCTTGCCAGGGTAGCGGAATCGCAGCTGACATAAACGACCCGTTCGGGCCGCATTTTCAGGATCGTATCCAGGCACATCTGGTCGCAGCCCTTTCTTGGGGGATCTACCACGATCACATCGGCATAGATCTGGTTCTTTTCATACTGCTCCGGCAGCACCTCCTCTGCCTTTCCTACAAAGAACTCCACATTTTCCATTCCATTCAACCGGGCATTTCTTCTGGCATCTTCAATGGCCTGGGGGACAATCTCCACGCCATATACCTTTTTCGCCTTCTGGGCCAGGAACAGGGAAATAGTTCCAATGCCGCAGTACAGATCCCATACCGTTTCTTTTCCCGTAAGGCCCGCATATTCCAGGGCTGTTCCATACAGCTTTTCTGTCTGCACCGGATTAACCTGATAAAAAGACAGGGGGGAGATCTGATATGTTACATCCGAAATGGAATCTGTAATATACCCTGGACCATAAAGATTTACAATCTCTTTTCCCATGATCACATTGGTCTTTTCCTCATTGATACTGTAAGAAATGCTGGTCATTCCTGAAACAGCCGACAGCCGCTTTACCAGCTCTTCCCCGTGGGGCAGGCGCTTTCCGTTGATCACCAGACAGACCATGATCTCACTGCTCTTAAACCCTTTTCGGATCAGGGCATGGCGAACCAGCCCCTGATGGCTTTTCTCATCATAGGGCCTGATCCTATATTCCTTCATAAATGCCTTGATAATTTCCAGTATTCCCCTGTTTTCCTGTACCCCCAGCAGGCAGTCCGCATTTTCAATGATATCATGGGTGCGGCCCGCATAAAATCCGGTTATAATTTCTCCGTTTTTATTCATTCCAAAAGGAAACTGAGCCTTGTTGCGGTACCGCCAGGGATCCTCCATTCCAATAATTGGAAACATGGGAATTTCTTCCTCTTTAAAACCGCCGATCCGCATAAGGTTATTTTTAATCTTTCGCTCTTTAAACGCCAGCTGCTCCTCATATTTCATGGCCTGAAGCTGGCAGCCCCCGCAGGGACGGGCCGCAGGGCATCTTGGCTCTGTCCGAAAGGCAGAAGAAGTGATCACCTCCATCAGACGGGCAAAACCATAGGATTTTTTCATCTTCATGGCTTTCGCCCGCACCTGGTCGCCGATGACCGTATCCTTGATAAACCAGATGTAGCCGTCAAGCTTTCCGATACCGGAGCCGTCCTCGCTCATATCTTCAATGGTAACTGTAAATTCCTGATTTTTTTCCACTTTCCTTACTCCGTTGTCTTTCTGATGTTGGTTTCTAAAAGCCTGTTGTAGCCCAGCCAGCCCTTATTCGTTCCGCCTGCTGCCAGAGCCTCGATCATTGTCTCCATCTTGGCGTCTGTGTTATCTGCAAAATTCAGTGCCAGCGCTTCCAAAAGAGCCGGTTTCTTGGGTGAACCATATTCCAGCTCTCCGTGATGGGCCAGAATACAGTGTTTTAACTCAGACGCCAGTCTGGGCGGGAAATCCGGAATCTGGCGGATCCGCTCGGAAATCATCTCCGTGCCGATCATAATATGGCCCAGAAGCTGGCCGTCGTCGGTATAATCATTTTCAGGGAAACGTGACAGCTCCTGCATCTTTCCGATATCGTGGAACATAGCTGCGGTAAGAAGCAGATCCCTGTTTAATGTCTTATAATACCCTGCATAGTAGTCACAGAGCTTTACCACACTTAAGGTATGCTCTAAGAGTCCTCCTACGAATCCATGATGAACGGTCTTTGCTGCGGAATGGAACTGGAACGCCTTGGCAAATTCCTTATCTTCCACAAAATACCCTGACAAAAGCTGATTCAGCCACGGATTCTTCACACTGCGCACAAATCCCAGCAGCTCCTCATACATCTTTCCAATCTCTTTTTTAGAAACAGGCAGATAATCCGCCTCCACATACTCTCCCTCTCTGGCTGTGCGGATCCGGCGCACATTCAGCTGGTTTGCATTCTGAAACAGCGTCACATCTGCCTCAATGTGCACATAGTCCATTGCGTCAAATTCCCCTACCCCCGGAGAAGAAAGATCCCAGATCTTTGCCTCAATGGTGCCTGTCTTATCCTGAAGGATCAGATTTCCATATTCTTTTCCTGTTTTTGTAAGCTGAATCTGTTTTGTCTTGCATAAATAAATATCGGAAATATGATTTCCTTCATGGAATGTCTCAATATATCTCATTTTCATACCTCATCTCTCTTTTACTGAAAAGGGAGTCCGCTTCGTTCGGACTCCCACACCGCACTTATCTGGTTCCAACGGTTATCTCAAAGGGGATTTCCCTGTATTCGTCTTTGCCATTGCTGCGCTGTACGTTTACAATGATCTTCGTTCCTGCCTGGAGCTTTTCCACCTGCCCCTGAAATTCCTTCAGATTTGTCACCGGCATATCTCCCAGCTTTGTGAGAATATCCCCCGGCTGAAGGCCTGCATTATAAGCCGGACTGTCCATAACGGCTTCTGAAATATAGATGCCCTTAGGCATTCCCTTCTGGGCCATGGCTACCGTGATCTCCTGTCCCAGTATACCAAAGTAAGGCACAGGAAGACCGTTGCTCATAAGTTCCAAGGCCCCCTTATAATCCGATACGGACATAACGGCTGTCATGGAAGAATGATCCTCCTGCCCATAATCATCCACCGCCCAGCCGATCAGTTCTCCATCCGTATTAATAAGGAAAGTTCCCGCCTGGGAATCTGCCGCTGTATCCGTATAAAAGATCCTGGTACTTCCGTCTACTGCTTTTGTGCTGCGCACTACATAGGAAATAGCGCCGTATCCACTGGAACCGGTCACACCGGCCGGGGAACCGATGGCAACCACCAGATCTCCCTGCCTGACACCGTAAGAATTTCCCAGCGGAAGCTCTTTTATGCGCTCATACTGCCTGTCCTCCAGCTCTGCGGCATTTACGCTTACAAGAGCCATATCTGCCACAGAATCCTTTTGTTTTACAGTACCCGGAAGAATGGTTCCGCCTGAAAATGATACTTCAATGGAATCCGCCGTATCTACCGCCTCATCCGGCACCAGAACAAGGATTTCTCCTCTTGTGCAGGAAATCACCACGCCTGAATACTGGCCTGTAGTTTCAATGGGATTATCAAACCAGTCCGTTTCCCTCTGAATCGAGTGAACAGAAGCCACACAGCCCTCATTCTCTTCAACCAGCGTATTCAAATTTCCGTAGAGACGGTTCAGATCATCCATAGAATACGGATACTTCTCCATCTCTGACCGCACCATATCCTCCACCGGCTCTGTTTCCTCAGGCACTGGCGCACACTCTGTCTGTACAGGCTGCTGCGCTTCCGGCTCATCCTTTGCAATGGTGATCGGCTCCTGCTCTGTCTCCTCCGGGCCGAAGGCTCTGTCTGCGATCGGCTTTACAGCCGAAAAGCATACCGCAGCTGCTGTTCCGAACACAACTGCGCAGACTCCTACCAGCAAAATTTTTCTCATGATCTGCCGCCCGGAAGGTGGCTGGCGAACGATCTTCTCCCTGATAAACGGTTTCTGTTTTTCCTGGCCTTCGTCCGTTCCCTTGTCTTCACGCTTATCCGCCATTTCGCTCCTCCTTACGAAGAATCTCACCTCTTATTATACGGTTCTCACGCTTAATATGCAAGTTTTTGTTCGTTCGGAATTTTCCCCTATCGTAAATATCGGGGGATGTGGTATACTTGTCCGTGTAAACAGGATATTTTGTACCACTCTCAGGAGGTTATTGATAAAAAATGAACCAAAAAGCATTAAAAACCCTGGAATATACGAAGATAATCACCCAACTGGAAAGCCATGCGGCCTCTCCTCTAGGGAAGTCCCTGTGCCGGGAACTGTCCCCTTCTTCTGATCTGGAAGAGATCCGCACCCGCCAGGCCCAGACCACAGACGCTGTGAACCGTGTGCGTTTAAAGGGCTCTGTTTCCTTTTCCGGCCTTCGGGAAATCGGCGGTTCCTTAAAGCGCCTGGAAATCGGAAGCTCTCTTAGCATCCCTGAGCTTCTCTCTATCAGCTCGGTTCTTACCGTGGCTTCAAGAGCCAAGGCTTACGGACGCAGAGATACAGAGGACCCCCCCGTTTTCACCCCCCGTTTTCCCGGACAGAAGCCGCCGAAGCAGGCTGAAGTGGCTGAATATGTGCCTGACTCCCTGGATCCCTTATTTCAGTCCATCGAGCCTTTAACCCCTTTAAATAATGAAATCAAACGCTGTATCCTCTCAGAAGATGAAATTGCAGATGAAGCCAGCCCCGGTCTTTCCCGGGTACGCCGTTCCATCAAGGCTGCGGCGGATCGCATCCATACCCAGTTAAATTCCATTTTAAATTCTCACCGCACCTATCTTCAGGATGCGGTGATCACCATGAGGGACGGACGCTACTGCCTCCCTGTAAAGGCTGAATATAAAAACCAGGTTTCCGGTATGGTCCACGATCAGTCTGCCACCGGCTCTACCCTTTTCATCGAACCCATGGCTATCGTGAAGCTGAACAATGAGATCCGGGAGTTGGAAATCCAGGAGCAGAAGGAAATTGAAGCTGTTTTGGCCTCTTTAAGCAATGAAGCGGCTCCCCATATAGAAGAGCTGCGCCTGAATATGGAGCTTTTGGCCCAGCTTGACTTTATCTTTGCCAAAGCTGCCCTGTCCCGCCAGTACCGGTGCAGTGCGCCTGTATTTAATGACAAAGGCCGCATTCACATCAAAGACGGACGCCACCCGCTCTTAGATCCCCAGAAAGTAGTCCCTATCAACATCTGGCTGGGAAAGAATTTTGATCTCTTGATCGTCACCGGCCCCAATACCGGAGGCAAGACCGTTTCCTTAAAAACCGTGGGACTGTTTACCCTGATGGGACAGGCCGGCCTTCATATCCCTGCATGGGAAGGCTCGGAGCTGGCTGTTTTTGACGAAGTATTCGCAGATATCGGGGACGAACAGAGCATTGAGCAGAGCCTCAGTACCTTCTCCGCCCACATGACAAATATCGTATCTATTTTACAGCAGGCAGACTCCCGTTCCTTATGCCTCTTTGACGAGCTTGGAGCAGGAACAGATCCCACCGAGGGCGCGGCTCTTGCCATTGCTGTGCTGTCCTTCCTCCACAACATGAAGTGCCGCACCATGGCAACTACCCACTACAGCGAATTAAAGGTCTTTGCCCTCACCACTCCCGGTGTGGAAAATGCCTGCTGCGAATTCAGCGTGGAAACGCTCCAGCCCACCTACCGCCTGTTAATCGGCATTCCCGGCAAAAGTAACGCCTTTGCCATTTCCAAAAAGCTGGGCCTTCCCGATTTCATTATCGAAGATGCAAAAAGCCATCTGGAAGCCAAGGACGAATCCTTTGAAGATCTTCTTGCCAGCCTGGAAACCAGCCGCGTCACCATTGAAAAGGAGCAGGAGGAAATCCGCTCCTATAAGGAGGAGATTGCCCAGCTAAAATCCCGCCTGACCCAGAAGGAAGAACGTCTGGACGAGCGCAAGGATAAGCTGATCCGCAATGCCTCTGAGGAAGCCCAGAGGATTTTAAGAGAAGCCAAGGAGACGGCAGACCAGACCATCCGCGAGATCAACCGCCTGGCTTCTGAATCCGGCGTAGGAAAAGAACTGGAGGCTCAGAGAGCCAAACTGCGGGAGCAGATTAAAAAGACCGACGATAAGCTGGCAGTAAAGGCCAAAGGCCCCAGCCAGCCCATTTCCCCAAAGAAACTAAAAATCGGAGACGGCGTAAAGGTGCTTTCCATGAACCTGAAGGGCACCGTCAGCACCCTGCCGGATGCAAAGGGCGATCTCTTTGTCCAGATGGGCATTCTCCGTTCCAGAGTTAATATCCGTGATCTGGAGCTGATCCGTGAAGACGACATAAGCGCTACTCTTGGAGACGGTTCCTCACGCACCTACGGCGGAACGGCGGCAGGCTCCAAGGCAAAGAAAACATTTTCACAGGCAAAGGGAAATGGCAGCGGAAGTGGCCAGATCCGGATGTCTAAATCATTTTCCGTGGGAACAGAGGTCAATCTCATCGGCATGACTACAGACGAGGCCGTGCCTGCTATGGAAAAATATCTGGACGATGCATATCTGGCCCATATGCCGAGTGTGCGGGTTGTTCACGGACGCGGTACGGGAGCGCTGAAAAATGCCTGTCACAAGCGGCTGCGTCAATTAAAGTATGTAAAGGATTTCCGCCTGGGTGAGTTTGGAGAAGGCGGAACCGGCGTTACCATCGTGACTTTTAAGTAATGACATAAGGAGGATTTTCACCAATGGCTGAAAAACAGAAGATTCTGATCGTAGATGATGATGCAAATATTGCAGAACTTATTTCCCTGTATTTAATGAAAGAATGTTATGAAACAATGATCGTAGGAGACGGCGAGGAAGCCCTTAAGGTATTCCCCGAATTTAAACCCAACCTGATCCTTCTTGACCTGATGCTTCCGGGCATAGACGGCTATCAGGTCTGCCGGGAGCTGCGCACCTCATCTCAGGTTCCCATCATCATGCTGTCAGCCAAGGGTGAAATCTTTGACAAGGTTCTGGGGCTGGAGCTGGGAGCAGATGACTATATGATCAAACCCTTTGATTCCAAAGAGCTGGTCGCCCGTGTAAAAGCAGTTCTCCGCCGTTATCAGGCAGCCCCTGCCGCCATTTCTACAGAACCAAAGCAGCAGGGAGAATATGTGGAGTACCCGGATCTGATCGTAAACCTGACAAACTACTCTGTACTCTACAAAGGCCATTCGGTGGAAATGCCTCCCAAAGAGCTGGAGCTTCTCTACTTTCTGGCCTCCTCGCCGAATCAGGTCTTTACAAGAGAGCAGCTCCTGGATCACATCTGGGGCTACGAATACATCGGAGATACCCGGACCGTAGACGTACATATCAAGCGTCTGCGGGAAAAAATCAAGGATCACGCCAACTGGTCCATTACCACGGTATGGGGCATCGGCTACAAATTCGAGGTAAAGAGGTAATACCATGACCCGTTCACTCTACTCCAAATTTATCCTGGGCTATCTGATCTTCGGCCTTCTGGGCTTCACCACCATTGCCACCTTTTCCTCCCGCATGACCAGAGATTATCTGATGCGGGAGCGGTCGGAGGCTCTTTATGATGAGGCAAATGATATTGCAGCCTCCTGCAGTCAGATGTACGACGGAAAGCGGCCGGATCTGGCTGCCTTTTCCTCCCAGTTAAAAAGTCTGGGCGCCTATCTGCGCGCAGAAATATGGGTGGCGGACAATCAAGGGGCCATTTTTATGGACAGCCGGGACGGCAGCCGGACACAGACTGTAATCCCGGATTTCGACCCCACTGCCTCAGGAAGCCGCTCCTACACCATTGGGAATTATTATGGCCTTTTTAATGAGGACGTTCTCACCGTATCTGCTCCGGTGATCGGAAATTACACTACCTACGGCTATGTGATCCTTCATCTGCCGGTCAGCCAGATTGCCCATTCCCAGAGTGAAATCCTGGATATTCTCTACATCACCTCTGCGGCCATTTTCGGACTGTCCCTCATTATCCTTCTGGTCTTTACCCAGACCGTATATCTTCCCCTGCGAAAAATCACAGTAGGAGCCAAGGAATATGCTGCCGGCCATCTGGATTACCGGATCCAGGTAAAGACCCATGATGAAATGGGATACCTGTCCGATACCTTAAACTATATGTCAGATGAACTGGATAAAATGGAGGAATATCAGAGGAATTTTATCGCAAATGTTTCCCACGATTTCCGTTCCCCCTTAACCTCCATCAAAGGCTATCTGGAAGCAATCCTGGACGGAACCATTCCGCCGGAGCTGTATGAAAAATATATTTCCAGAGTTATTTCCGAAACAGAACGGCTTCACAAGCTGACGGAAAGTATGCTGACCTTAAATTCACTGGATGCCAGAGGATACCTGACGCGGACGAACTTTGATATTAACCGTGTCATCAAGGATACCGCGGCCTCCTTTGAAGGTACCTGCGGCAAAAAAAATATCAGCTTTGATCTGACTTTTTCCGATAATATCCAGATGGTCTATGCTGATATGGAAAAAATACAGCAGGTAATGTACAACCTGATCGACAATGCCATCAAATTCAGCCACAATGATTCTGTGATCTATATCCAGGCGGCAGGACAGTATGAAAAGATTTTCGTTTCCGTAAAGGATACCGGTATCGGTATTCCAAAGGACAGCCTGAAAAAAATATGGGAACGCTTTTACAAAACCGATCTTTCCCGCGGAAAAGACAAAAAAGGGACCGGACTTGGTCTTTCCATTGTAAAGGAAATCCTCCAGTCCCATGGAGAAAATATTGATGTGATCAGCACCGAAGGCGTGGGGACAGAATTTATCTTCTCACTTCCCCGATCAACGGTTCTGTAGACTTTCCAGACCACCCATTTTATGGTATACTGATGGTATCATTATTTGTAAATACCAGAGTTTTAAATGCATAAACTCTGACAGGAAAGGATGGATGACTATGACCCGAATCAAACAGGCAGCCGCTTTTTTTATGACCGCAGCCCTTCTCTCTTCTGCCTTTGCTCCCGCAGCCCTGGCTGACAACAAAACAAAGGTAGGAAAGATCTGCCTGACCGTCGACAGCGATATCCGAGCCGGCAGCAGTGGCGGTGAAGTAGATGTAACACCCACAGGAGACAACACGGATCTGTACTATGTAGATGCCGTTGAAGTTGTCAATGATGAAGGGGACGACTGGTCCAAATCCAATCCTCCTGAGGTAGATATTACCCTTGGTCTGGAGGACGAGGAAGAATACGCCTTTTCCGGAACCTCCTCCAGCAGCTTCAAGCTCACTCTGGACAGCTCCATCAAATCCCGCTTTGACAAGATCAAATTCGTAGACGCCCGAAAAACAGACGGCGGAGCTACTGTCATCCTGACTGTAAAGCTGGTTTTTGACGAAGACGCCGATATGAGCGACGCGCCTGCCCCCGGAAACCTGTCCTGGGATTCTGACAATCCAAAGGTCGCTGTATGGGATGACGTTGAATCTGCTAAATATTTCCAGGTTCAGTTATATCGGAATGGCTCCCTCGTAACGCCTCCTGACGGCGGAAACTCTACTTTGTCCGTATATAATACCTTCTATGACTTTACGGACTGGATGACGGAAAATGGAACCTACACATTTAAAGTGCGTTCTGTAAAAGCCAGCAACAATGCCAAGAGCAACTGGAAAACTTCCCCTGAACAGACAGCCGGAAATTCTGTCTCCGAAGGCTGGAAACAGGCAGCCGACCATGTGCGCTGGTGGTGGCAGAACGCAGACGGAACCTATCCTGCATCCCAGTGGAAGGATGTAAACGGCCAGTGGTATTATTTTGACTCAGACGGCTACATGGCAACCGGCTGGATACAGGTAAACGGCCTGTACTACTATCTGGATCCCTCCTCCGGCGCAATGTATGCAAACTGCTATACACCGGATAACTGCTGGGTGGATGCAAATGGAGTTTGGATTCCATAGTCTTTTTATAATTGAAAATAGCCGAAAAAACAATCGTAAAAATTTGCGATTGTTTTTTTGTGCGTTTTTGCGTATAATACAATTAATAAAACCCAGAAGGATGTGATTTATATGCGTGAAACACGAACACTGGAATTTAAGGAAACCATTACAAATACTTTTCTAAAAACAGTTAGTGCATTTTCCAATTATGATGGCGGAACCATTTATTTTGGAATTGATGATGATGGAAACATCAAGGGATTAAAGGATGTAAAACAAGCCTGTCTGGACATTGAAAACAAAATTAATGACAGTATTTCTCCTCAGCCCAATTACACAATGGAAATACAAAATAATGACCAAACGATTAAGCTCACGGTCAAAAGCGGTATTCAAAAGCCGTATTTGTACAAATCAAAGGCTTTCAAACGAAATGATACAGCGACAATTGAAGCAGACACCCTGGAATTATCCAGACTTATACTGGAAGGAAAAAATATCAGCTTTGAAGAGCTGCCATGCAGACAGCAGGAATTGTCTTTTGAAATTTTGCATCGAAAGTTAAAAGAGCATATCCAAATCGAAGCATTCAATCAGGATACATTAAGAACATTAAACTTATATGACAATAACAATGGATATAATAATGCAGCAGCAATTCTAGCCGATACCAATCATTTTCCGGGAATTGATATTGTAAAATTCGGTGAAAATATCAGCATCATTCAAAAAAGGGCAACCTTTGAAAACAGATCGATATTGGAAGTTTATGAAAAGTCGATCGATGTATTCAGAGATTATTATCAATATGAAGTAATACAGGGTGCTGACCGGGAAAAGGTAGAAAAAATACCAGAAGCGGCTTTTCGGGAAGCGATTGCAAATGCTTTGATTCACAGAGCCTGGGATATAGCATCGCAAATCCGGGTTTTAATGTTTGATGACCGGATTGAGGTTATCTCTCCGGGAGGGCTACCATCCAGAATCACAGAGGAAGAATATTTATCAGGAAAACTTTCTGTATTAAGAAACAGGAACCTCGCGAATGTATTTTACAGATTAGGCTTTGTCGAAATATTCGGAACAGGAATTACAAGAATAAAACATCTTTATGAAGAAGGACTTATCAAACCGGATTTTGAAGTATCCGAAAATACAATTAAAATTGTGCTTCCTGTTTTTGAGAAAAATCTGAATTTAACGGAAAACGAACAAACGGTATATAAATTTTTAAGTAAAACAATGCTGAAACCAATCAGTGAAATTGCCCCCTATGTCCCCTTTGGAAGATCAAAGACAACGCAGCTTCTGAAAGGTATGGAGCAAAAAGGAATTGTGGTCGTTGAAGGGAAGGGACGGGGGACAAAGTATATACTGAAATAGATCATAGTTTAAAAACGAATGTCCAGCCTGCCAAAAAAAGCGGGAAGATTACCAGAGAAAATGTGATGTCTCTCTCCGGTATCTTCCCGCCTTTTATTATGACCTCGACCGTACCTGTTTCCAATCTTTCCCTCTTAAATTTCCCCTCACTACAAAATCAGTCTTGCTGCCCCATAGATTCCTGCGTCATTTCCCAGAGTTGCCAGACCCAGCCTGGCTTTATTTTTGGAAATCGTCATAAAATGATCATAGTCCTTCTGAACCATATCAATAAGGAACTGGCCTGCTTTTGATACGCCGCCGCCGATCACGAAAATATCAGGATCTGCGATCAGAGCAGCCTGGGACAGCGCCAGACCCAGATAATGGCTTACCACAGCCATAACCTCCAATGCCAGTTCGTCTCCCTCCTTGGCCGCATCCAGCACGTTTTTCGCACTTACATTGTCACCGTACTGGCGGAGAACGGAAGCCGTCTCGCTGGCAGCCATCTTTCTTCTGGCTTCTCTTGCAATGCCCGTAGCGGAGCAGATCTGCTCCAGACATCCCTGACCGCCGCAGTTACAGTATTCCTTTTCCTCGTCCCTTACATGGATATGTCCGATCTCTCCGGCCAGACCGTGACGTCCGGCCACGATCTTCTGATCCAGGATCACTCCTCCGCCTACTCCGGTACCAAGAGTAATCATCACAAGATTATCATAGCCTTTTCCGCCTCCCTGCCATATCTCGCCAAGGGCAGCTACATTGGCATCATTTCCGCTCTTTACAGGAATGCCATCCAGCAGGGCACTGAGCTCCTTCTGGGGATTTACATTTTTCCATCCCAGATTTACGCAGACCTCTACGCTTCCGTCCGGCATCACCGGCCCCGGCACTCCCAGTCCGGCTCCTGCAATATCCGTTTTCAGATCCAGCCCCATGGCTGATACCTTTTCACGGATGGAAGCAGCGACATCCGGAAGAATATATTTTCCATTTTCTTCCTTTCTTGTTTTTACCTCCCACTTATCCAGCAATTCTCCGGTTGTCTCAAAGATTCCCATCTTTACGCTGGTTCCTCCTACGTCTACACCGATGCATTTCATCCCCATAGTATCTTCTTCCTTTCTGTCTGATTTTTGCAGCTGTTACCGCAGCCTGATCTCCTGCATCTTCTGAGGCCCCATGACTAAAAGAGTACCCGGCATATTTCCGGCCGAAACCTTGGATACAGGAAAATCAAAACTTCCTTTAAATTTCTCTGTTCCCGCCATATTATAAACCAGGCAGGAGTTGTCATTATAAAGCAGAACCAGATCCTCATCTATATCAAAACCCGAATACTGGAACGAGAATGCAGTCTCAAACACCTGACTGCCGTCTGCCCGATACACATGAAGCCGATAAGGCTCTGAACCCTCGGAATTATCTGTGACCACAGCCGCATACTGATCGGTATAACTGATACTGCGGATATTTTCGTCTAACAAGATCTGAGCCGTGGATTCCGGAGACGTTTCAATACGGGTCGAAAAAAACTGCAGACCCTTGTCCGTAAAAATCACCGCATGGCTGTCATTCATAAACCGCACCCGGCCCGCCATGGCGTCTGAAAGATCCTGGGGCATAAATACGCCGACTACACGCTTGGGATCATTTTTTCCCAGACCAAAGTTGTAAAATACAACCTTATTTTTAATCATGCCATCTTCTAAATACATAAAAGAGGTGATCCACTGGGTTCCTCCGGGAGACAGGCTTACATCAACCGGATAACCATCGCCGGACAGAAGCGATTTCACATAGATATCAAGAGGATTTCCGTCCTTTTTATAAAGGTAAATGTAGCTGGCTTTAGAATCCTCCTCCACAGCCGCAGTAACGCCCTTTGCTGAAACAGAAAGCTCTAAAACCGGCAGAGAAGTTGTCGCCTGACCCTGAATTCCATTTTTATCACAGATATAAATGGAATTTCCCTGACGGTCTCCAATGGCGGCAAAATCACCGTTGACCGTAATCATGGGATGTTTCATCTCATAGCTTAAAATCCATACGGCCTTTCCCCTGGAATCCAGATAGGAGGCTCCATCCTTGGTATACTTGATCACACCGTCGGCAAAATCTGCAAATCCGGAAAAATTCCCTTCCCCGGCAGCAGCTTCGCTCGGCTCTCCCTGATTAAAATCCGTCTCCCAGACAAGCTCATAGTCTGCAAATGACATATATCGGTCATAATATATAAATCCGCCCACAGCGGCCAAAATCAGAACCCCGATCACTGCTCCAATGCGGACCCGGCGTTTTACGCTTTTCTGATGGGCTTTCTTTATCAGCTCTTCGCTGTCCTCATCCTCCGGCGAAGAAACGGAGGAAGAAACCATCTGGCTTCTCAGCTGCTTTTTTTTATTTTCACGGCTCATTGAACGGTTGCTGCCCATTTTGTACTCCTGAATGTTTGATATACCTGTTAAGTATACAACATTTTCGGAGGTTGCGCACTAATATTTTCACGGCATAAGAAGCTTCTGGCCTGCATAGATGCTGTTCTGATCCCTCAATTCGTTGATCCGGCAGATCTCGTCCAGCTTATTTACATTTTGGTAAACCTTAAAACAGATGCCATAAAGTGTTTCGCCCTCCCCAACGGTATAAACCTTATAAGCAGGAGCATCAGCTTCCTCCGTTTCCATGAGTGCTGTTTCCTCCGGGACATTCTCCGGAGCTTCACTGGAAATGACTGCAGTTTCAGTCTCCGCAGCTTCTCTCATCGTTTCAGGAGTCACAAAAGAAGGCTTTTCCCCCACCGTAACCTTAGGGAATTTTTCCTCTATAGGCCAGACCCCTGCTTTTGCTTCCTTGATCCTTCCCTCCGGGAGCACCGATGCAATCACACTTTCCATTTCATGCATCTTTTTATAGTTATTAAACATCGCTACACCGCCTGCCAAAACAGTTACAGCCAAAGCTGTGCACACAGCCGAAAGCGTACCCACCGTACTCTGGCGGCGGATTGCTTCTCCTCTGTGCTCTTCCATTTTTTGGCGAAAATCCTGGATAGCGCGGTCATTTACCCCTGTTTCCACTCTGGAAATATCCTTTCGGGAAATCATATAATCCTGCATCATCTGATTGCGCTCATAGTAAATACTATAGCCCCTGAGTTTATAAAATCCGTCTGAGGACGTAATATAGACCGCTTCCTCACCCTCCAGGCCGCTGTTTAAATACATCAGCTGATTTTTTCCTGTAAAATAATGGCTGTGTTCCTGCCAGTAGTTTAATGGATTTAAACTGCAGCCCGGATTCCCGCATAAAAACCACCCCTGTACCGTTCGTTTGGGAAACCGGTTTTCCACTTCCTGATAGGCCTTTTGCCATGCATCCTCTGTAAAGACTACCTTCTCCCCATCCTTTGCAACCGTTTCCATTTCCAAAGCCCCGTCTACAAATACATACGGCACATCCTCATGGATCTCCCTGTTTCCCAGAAGAAGCCCCACCCGCAGATCCGCCCCTTTTGCGGGCCTTAACTGCTTTAAATATGTATTGACATAATCCTCTACATACAGCTTTAAAACCTGGTCACGTTCTCCGATCTGCCGTATATTTTTCGGCAGCTTCGGGAACAGTTCATATAATTCTCCCATCTGCTCACCCCTTTATACCGATGCGAAACCTATAAAGCGCGTTTCGCCTCTGATCAGCGGCCGTCAAATGTCTGCACACGCAGGCGTGACAGCCATTTTCCTCGTCGCCACAACAAAAAACATACCTGAAAAATCCAGGTATGTCTCAGTATAACAGGTATTTTGCGCAAAGTTTGTCATATTATGGCTGCATTTTCCCAAAATCGTTCGACAAGGGAAATACTTTCGCAGATGCAGTCCGCCATTTTCATCACCATGGACAGCCGGACACTTTGAAGCATCACAGGATCACGGCTGCCTGCGCCCCCTACGATCCCGGTGATCGAGATATCTCCTACTGCCTCTAACTCCTTTGATACCCCAAGCCCCGGCTGCAGCGCTCCCCGCCCCAAAGTAGCATAGCCCACATGATCCGGGCTGCCTACCGAAGCGTCAATCGCTACCACCACATACCGGGAATAATGGGCTTGGATATATCGGATATAAAGCTCCAGATTCATGGCATGTACCGGCTTATCCAGAGTTCCGATCACAGCGGCTCCCTTTAAACGCTGCCTTCTCAGCTTGTGTCCAACCAAAGGCCCCAGGCTGTCCCCTGTAGAGCGGTCTGTGCCGATACAGAGGAACATGACGCCTTCTTTTCCTTTTTCTTCCATTTCGTCCATGATCATACGGTTCAGGTTCACGGCAAAACGTTCTGCCTCAAACTCTCCCGCTGTATCATAGTATGATATATCTTCCCGGCTGGAAATACCGAATGTTTTCCACAATTTCATGTCTGTACTGTCTCCTTATCCACGGAGGCTGAACTATTTTCACCGTTTTTTATAGTATAGACCCTGAAAATGGGAAATATGCATGGCTTTTTAACCGAACAGCTTTTCTTTGTATACGCCGTCCCGGATCAGTCCCCGGATCGCGTCTACCACCGCCTGCTTATCCTCCTGATAGGTCACACCGAACCATTTATCCGGTGTATCCAGTACGCGGACTTTCGCCTTCCCCTCCTGTACCAGATCGTCAATAATCTTCGGGAGCAGGTATTCTGCCTTAATATCCTCAGGCTTTAAGCCGTCTAAAAACTTCGGGAACCCATGTTCCAGCTCCTCTAAGAAACGCACCGGAAGACCCCACATATTCATGGAAACCGGCTGATCTGCCTGTACAGATACAGGATTTCCCGCCTCATCTGCTGCTGCCAGTCCGTCCCCGCTTCTGCGGATATCATAAGTTTCCGTTACGTTTTTAAGGAATCCATTTTCCACATGGCACACACCTCTGGTAACGCTTCCGTTGTCGCTTAAGGTATTTTCAAGCACAAATCCGCCCATGCAGATATCATAAACATCTGCATCATCCTTCATCTCATTTACCATGTAATCGTGGATCCGCTTAAAGCCCTCTTTTCCATAGTAATCGTCTGCATTGATCACCAGGAACGGACAGTCAATCAGCCCCTTTATCATCAGAACAGCCTGACCGGTTCCCCAGGGTTTTTTGCGGCCCTCAGGCACAAAATAGCCCTCTGGAAGAGCGTCCAGCTCCTGATAGGCATAAATAACCGGGATCTGCTTGGCAATGCGGTCTCCGATAATCTCCTTAAAATCCTTTTCCAGATCTTTACGGATAATAAATACGACTTTGTTAAATCCGGCCTCAATGGCGTCATGGATAGAATAATCCATAATAATCTCTCCATTTGGCCCAACAGGAGCCAGCTGCTTGATTCCGCCCCCAAACCGGCTGCCGATTCCGGCCGCCATAATTACTAATGCTGTTTCCTTCATAATCTTGTTTCCTCCTTTTAAGGTGCCACTATTATACTACAAAATCCTTATTGATGGAAATGGTATTTTCCCTGATACTTCTACATGGGTTTCCTCCACAAAATATTCCCGGCCAGCTCTGTAAGCACCCCCTGGACCCGTTTCACATCCTCATAAGGTACGGATTCATTAGGCTTATGAGCCAGCTCCAGGCTGCCGGGGCCATATGACATACAGTTATGATTTCCCAGCATCCCTGCTGCTACCGCCGTATCTGTGTAGCCGTTAAAGGTTCCTACCGCCGCTTCCTCTCCCACAACGGCCTTTACAGCCTCTTTTAAACGGGACAACAGCGGTGAATCCGGGTCCTTTTCTACATAGGGTCTGTCTCCTGTAAGCACATAGCTTCCCTTAACTCCTGCGATTTCCTTCTCTGCCTTTTTTATCGCCCCTTCAACCATCGCACAGGCAGCCGCCGTATCCACTGGGGGCGCCAGACGCATATCAATCCATACTTTACAGCTGTCCGGCACTACATAAGGCCTGTAGCCTCCCTGGATCTGGCCAAAAGTAACGGTAGAAATCCCCAGATCATGGTGGGGCGGACAGGCTGCAATCTCCTTTCGTATGCTGCTGATCACCTCCGCCATGGCTGCAATGGCGTCTGCTCCCTTCCATGGATTGCTGGCGTGGGCGGTGATGCCCGTAACGGTCAGTTCAAACCAGGTGCGGCCCTTGTGAGCCACCTGAATCTGTCCGTCTGTAGGCTCTGTATCCAAAACCCAGTCCTCCTTCGTGATCCAGCCGGAACGGATGGCATGCTCCACTCCCCGCATAAAATCCTCTTCATCCACGGTACAGATTATGGAAAATGACCGGTTAGGAAGCTCTCCCCTTTTTCCGGTCTCCCGTACCTGAGCCTCAAAGGCAGCAAGGGCACAGGCTAACCCCGACTTCATATCACAGGCCCCTCTTCCATACAGGCGCACCACCGTTTTTCCCTGCTCCTCTGTTTCCCGGACCACCGCTCCCAGAGGCGGCGTCGTTTCATCCCAGCCATCTCCCAGCATAACCGTATCCATGTGGCAGATATAGATCAGTCCCGGTCCATTCGTCTTTCCCGGTATACGCGCCATCACATTAAACCGGCCCGGAAGTACCTCCTCCCGTGCGATTTGGATCTGGTCTGCCAGAGAACCGCCACACCGTTCACAGCACCGGCTTAAATACTCATAAAGCCGTTCCCCGATCTCGCCTTCATAAGCGCCCGGATCTGAGCTGTCTATGGACACCAGCTTTTTTGCCAGCTCCCAGGCCCGCTCCTCCCAGTCCGCATCATTTTCAAATATCTTCATATCCTGCCTCCTCCCATTCTTGTTCCAATACTGCTATTATAGGCTTCCTTTTCCAGTAATACAATACCGCAGGCAGATTCTCCCTTTACTACAAACCGTCCTTCCGGAACAGTGAACATACCGTCTGCAAATGTCCACAGCTTGCGGACATTTGTCACAACCTTTTCGTTGTACCTATTTTAGTAAAAAAGGTGGTTGCGCTTGTAGTAAAACACGCTTATTATATGGTTGAATCAAAATGCATATTTTGAATGAACAAGAGTATTAAAAAGGAGGTCTATTCTTTCATCATGAAAGAAATCAAAAATCCATTCTGGCGCACAGCCGCTGAATATGGAACTATCACAATCAGTATCTGGATCATGGTTATAGGAATCTATTTTTTCAAATTCCCAAACCACTTTGCCTTTGGCGGGATCACCGGCTTTTCCACTGTTATCAGTGAGATGACCCAATGGTCAGCCAGTGATTTTACATTCATTACAAATATGTCCCTTCTGGTTCTTGGCTTTATCTTTCTTGGAAGAAGCTTTGGACTGAAAACCGTTTATGCCACCGTTGTTATGTCCGTCAGTCTTTCCCTCCTGGAGCGTATCTGCCCATTGACAAAGCCTCTGACCTCAGAGCCGCTTCTGGAACTGATGTTTGCAATTTTCCTGCCTGCCATCGGAACCGCTATTTTATTCAATATCGGAGCATCCAGCGGCGGTACGGATATCATTGCCATGATCATGAAAAAGCACACCAGCATGAATATAGGCACCGTACTGATGCTGGTAGATGTGGCATCCGTTCTGGCTTCCTTTTTCATCTTTGATGCGGAAACAGGACTGTTCTCCACCATCGGCCTTGCAGCTAAATCCCTTGTGATCGATGATGTGATCGAAAATATCAATCTCTGCAAATGTTTTAATATCATCTGCGACAATCCCGATCCCATCTGTGATTACATCATCCATACCTTAAACCGCAGCGCCACAGTCTACCACGCGGAGGGAGCATTTTCCCACAATGACAAGACCGTGATCATGACTACCATGAAACGCAGTCAGGCCTTAAAGCTGCGCAACTATATAAGAAAAATTGAACCCACTGCCTTTATGCTCATCTCCAATTCCAGCGAGATCGTAGGAAAAGGCTTTCTGGCAAGCTGATCTGGAATTTCCAGCGCCTCCTTTATCTTTATGTTAAGCGGGGCGCTCTTTTTGCATTCAAAAACAGAACGATCTGTGATATACTTAAACCAATCATATCTTACGAAAGAAGGTGCTTTCCATGGATCTGAAGCTTCAGACCCGACAGACTCAGACCCTATCCCAACGCATGATACAATCTGCTGAGATCCTGCAGATGACTGCCCAGGAATTAAACACATATATCAATGAGACGGCACTGGAAAATCCCGTGATGGAAATATCTGATTCTTCTTCCGGAGGGCCGGATCGGGAATCCATTGAACAGCAGCAGTGGCTTAATTCCTTTAATGAAGAAAACTATTACCTCTACCAGCGGCAGAACAACGATGATGACTACGATTTTAAGGATTCCTGGAACATTGATACGGATGACGGCGAGACGCTGGAAGACTATCTCTGGTCCCAGCTGATCTCAGAGGAGCTTTCTGCCGATGATACACAGATTATTCACTACATGCTGGAATCGTTAGATGACAGAGGCTATCTCACCGAATCTCCCGGAGATATTGCGGCAGATCTTAAAACAGACGAAGCACATATCCTTAAGCTTCTTGCGCAGCTCCAGAAACTGGACCCTGCAGGAGTTTTTGCCCGAAATCTGGAAGAGTGTTTAAATCTTCAGCTGGAACGCCGCGGCCTCCTTACACCTGTGATGAAAACATTAACCTGTCAGTGCCTGGAAATGATTGCCAAAAATCAGATACCAGCCATTGCCAGAAAGCTTCGTCTGTCCCCTGCGGAAGCCGCAGACTGCTGCCAGATCATCCGCTCCCTGAATCCCAAACCCGGAATGTCCTTTTCCAGCCGGGAACAGCTCCGCTATATTATTCCGGATGTAACCATTGTCAAATTTAAAGACCATTTTGATATCCTCTTAAATGAAGCCATGTATCCGGCCATTGAAATCAGCAGCTATTACCGCAAAATGAGCCAGGAACCTGAGTCTGAGGAGGTAAAAGAATATCTGGGAAATAAGCTTCGTCAGGCAGAATGGATCCGCCAGTGCATCGCACAGAGAAGCCTCACCTTGATGGATGTGTCCAAGGCTATTCTGGAGCATCAGGAAGCATTTTTCTCAAAGGGTTCCAATCACCTTGTCCCGCTGCGCATGACTGATATCGCAGACCGGCTGGGGATACATGAGTCTACGGTCAGCAGAGCCGTCAGCCATAAATATCTCCAGTGCTCCTGGGGTGTATATCCCCTGAGCTTTTTCTTTTCGCGCTCCGTTTCCCGCAGTGAAAATGGTTTAAACTCCGCCTCTCATGGCATCAATGCCGCAGCCATCAAACTGGCTCTCAGGAAAATCATAGCCGGAGAAGACCCCAAAAAGCCCTACAGCGACCGCCTTCTAAGCGAAAAACTGGCTTCCCAGGGTATCACCATCTCCAGGAGAACCGTTGCAAAATACAGGGAAGAGGAAGGAATTTTAGACGCCAGCGGGCGAAAAGAGTACATTTAACAATTTTTTTTAAATATTTTACCAAAAGACTTGACAGCTTACAAAAAAAAGGGTAGAATATCACCGTTGTCAGCGATTTTCAATCACTGATACGGATGCCCAGATAGCTCAGTTGGTAGAGCAGAGGACTGAAAATCCTCGTGTCGTTGGTTCGATTCCGACTTTGGGCACTGCGCAGGTGTAGTTCAATGGTAGAACACTAGCCTTCCAAGCTAGATACGTGGGTTCGATTCCCATCACCTGCTTGAAAACAGGATATCTGTTTTTTGCGCGAGTGGCTCAGTGGTGGAGCACCACCTTGCCAAGGTGGGGGCCGCGGGTTCGAATCCCGTCTCGCGCTTTTTTTATTTTCAGCGGAAGCCTTTATTTTCAAAGGTTTCCGCTGTTTTTTATCTTCTCCCCTGCGCCGCCGTCAAAAGCAAAACTGCTCCTAAGATCATTCCAAATCCCAGGAAATCCGGCATTACAAAAGGAGTTCCCAGCCAGAAAAATGAGATGATTACCGCAGATAAAGGTTCTACGCTTGCCAGGATGCTCCCCTTTAAGGGGCCGATCATGGACACGCCCTGAAGATACAGTCCAAAGGCAATGGCTGTTCCTATTACAATCACGCTGACTAATGCTCCCCAGGTACCTCCGTCCCATATGAGCTCATATTCCCATGGGCGGAAAATCATACACATGAGAACACCTCCGAAGAACATTCCGAATCCCAACACCTGATATATGTCATAACGCAGGATCAGGCTTCCGGGAAGCATATTGTAAAGTACCGCGCTGACAGCGGCTGCAAGCCCCCAGAAAAGAGCGCTTCCCGTAATATAGAAGGTATGTATATTGCCATGAGTCCCAAGGACAAAGGTTCCCAGAAGGGAAAGACCTATGGCTCCCAGTTCCAGTCCTACCGGACGGCGTTTTTCCTTTATGCAGACTGCAGACAGGATCAGAATGGGGGACAGATACTGCAGTACCGTAGCCGTTCCCGCATTCGATGCCTCAATGGCCATAAAATACGTAAACTGGCACAGGCTGATGCCGCAGAAGGCAAAGATCAGCAGGCGAAGCAGATCCGCTTTTTTCTTTAATACATCCAGATTTCGTTTTCCATGAAGGGCAAATCCCATCACGATCATAATAATCCCTGCAAAAAGCAGGCGCAGCGCCACCAGCCATGGCGCTTTGGCTCCCCTTGTCTCAAATAAAAACTGTCCGCAGCAGCCGGAAAATCCCCAGCAGATTCCTCCGCAGACTGCCATTACAGTCCCCAGTGTTTCTTTTTTCTTCTGTTCCATTTCAAATTTTCTCCCTTGTTATCTTATCCTTTTGTCTGTTTATCCTGCAAAACCTCTCTATTTAAAAACTCCATAATTCCCATATGCACCGTCCACGCCATTCGGTCCTGATACACTTCATCCTGCAGTTTGGCCGCCTCAGCCCGGTTGCTGAGGAAACCGCACTCTACAATGGCTATGGGCGGTTTTACATGGAGAAGGAGATAATAATTTCCATTTGCCTTGGCCTGCCGACTGTTCTTCTCTCCCAAAACATAATTAAAACGCTTTTGGAGAATTTCCGCCAGCGTTTTTCCTTTTTGTGAATTTTTGTAATAAAATACCTGACCTCCGGAAACGGATTCCTCATGGTAGCTGTTCTGATGAATGCTGACTACCAGATCCGGCGCCGCCTTTTCTATGATCTGACAGCGTTTTTTCATATCGGACATTTTTTTGTTTCGTTCTCCTTCCGGGTACAGTCCGTTATCGTCCTCTCTTGTGAGGATCACATCCACATCTGAGGCTTCCAGGTATTCCTTAAGCCGCAGAGCAATGGATAAATTGATATCTTTTTCCAGCTGACCCTCTATCCCTACTTTTCCGGGATCCCGTCCTCCGTGGCCGGCGTCAATCACGACTGCCGGCCGTAGGCTTCCTGCCCCTCCTTTGCCGCTTGAAACGGCCAATGTTCCAGAAGCTACGAAGGTTCCGGCCTTCCAGGAAAGGAGAGCCACTGCACCCAGCATCAAAAGCCCCATCACGGTCTGCCATGTCCAATGTTTCATACCATTTGCTCCAAACTGCCCGGGCAGTTATTTTTATGCCTTTGATCCAGTATATTCATCCAGAGAAAAACCTATTCGCAGATGCGGGATACTGCTTTACTCTGACTGCAGCTTATTATAATCCCTGACAGAATCCGCTGTCATATATTCCAGATATTCGTACAGTACAGCAGGATAGCAAAATTCCTGCCACATTTTAAATCCAGGATCTTCTACTGCCCCCTTTACCGCCTCATAGCCTTTTCCGGCATACCAGGCTGTGCTCATCCTGGAATATACCTCTGCCATGGCCTTCTTCTGCTCCTCTGTAAGCTTTACAAACAGATCTCCCTTTTCCTCCTGTCTGGAGTTTTTCATCGCATCATAGGCCTGATTATAAAAGATATTTTTAAGAGCCGTTTTACTGTATGTATTGAAATTGATCAGATTTTCATCTGTACTCTGATGTCTGCGGGCCCATTTTTCCATATCTACCTGTCTGGTATAATAGGAAAATGATTCGTCATCCCTGTATTCCAGCACCCCATACTGGCAGGGCGGCGTTGTCAGGGAGCTGGTAACGATCTCATAAATTCCCCTTCCGTCCTCATGACGCATAAAATGCTGCACATGAAGGTGACCGCTTAAAAAAAGAGGGATGTTTTCCGCCTCAAGCCGTTCAATCAGCTCTTCGCTGTGCTCAATGGTACAATCTTCTGTATAAACGCGGCTTTGATCCAGAAGATTGTGATGCCCTACAGGAAGCAGGATCACACCGTCCTCTCTGGCTTTTTCCAGCTGCCTGTCAATCCATTCATACGTTTCTGTCCCAATCATTCCGCCAATCTTGCTTACCGGCGAATACTGGCAGGTATCCAGCATCAGAAGGCGCATGGAGGGGCTGAGATCATAGGTGTAGCTTAAGGAATAAGGATCGCGCTCTGAAGCCTCATTATAGCCAAACTGTGCATAGATACTGGCAAATCCACCTGCGTCTATGGTCTGGACCGGCTCTCTGTTTTTTCCAATATAGGAGGATGCCCATCGGCTGTTGATATCATGATTTCCCGGTATCACAAGTACGCTGATGCCTCTGCGCTCTACCTCATCCAAAAGAGCAGCAAATTCCTCATGGCTCTTTACTTCTCCATTTAATGTCAGATCCCCGCTCACGATCAGCACATCCGGCGTAAGCAGCTCGATCTCATCAAAAGCCGCATCTACGATTTCCCATACATAATGAGTCAGCTTTCCATCCCCATGTTCAATTTCATTTTGAAAGGAGCTTCCCCGGTCTGTAAGAGATCTTGCCAGATAATGGACATCTGTCATCAGGACAATTCTCTCTCCATCCTCCATCGGTTCTGCTTTCGTTTCCCGTTCTGCATCCGGGAAAGGCGGAATGGATTCCGGCTCCGTTTTTGTGGGCTTTGTCTGACTGCTTTCCTCCGTTTCCTGTGAGGAAGCAGACGGGACCACTAATCCATCCTCTCCCATAGTTTCGCCTTCCTCCCTGACATCTCCCGGCGCCCCTGTAAATATACTGCATCCCCCGATTCCCACACCAGCCAGACACACAAGAGCCACGGCGATCCATCTCTTTCCCTTCATAACATTTCCCCCTCGTCATACAGCCTTAACTATTGACTGTTTCTATTTTACCTGAGACACGATTTCCCAGATGGAGCGATCCTCAAAGCCAAGCTTCCAGCAGGCTGCTCCCGCCAGATCATATTCATTGATCAGATCAACCTTAAGCCCCAGCGACTTCTCCTCCTCCATCCAGACGAACTGTACTCCGTTTTCATTGGAGCTCTCCCCATAATATACTCCCAGGTCATCCTGCCATTCCAGTTCTATATTGTTTTCTTTAATCCAGTTCTTTGCATCCCGGATCCCATAGGCCTTGGATGTGGTTTTTCCATCCTTTTCCGTCCATATCCTTGTATAAAAAGGAACGCTGTTGATCACCTTTTCCTTCGGAACTTCTTTCAGCGTATCTGCAATGCCCTTTTCTACATAGGGAAGGGATGCCACGGGACCTGCCTCGCCGCCGGCATAATGCTCATCATACCCCATAACGATCACATAATCTGCTACGATCCCCTGCTCTCTCCTGTTATAAAAGGCGGTATATGCTGATGGCACATAGTTATCCACCGAAAGCACCAGCCCTTTTTTTCTGCAGGCCACAGACATTTCCCGGATAAACTGAACATAATGGGGACCGGCTTCTGCCTTCAGGCTTTCAAAGTCCAGATTGAAACCGTCAAACCCATAGGTATCTGCCTCTTTCATCAGATTTTCAATGAGTTTTCTGCGGTTAGAGGTCACAGACATAAGCTTCTTTGTATCCAGCTCTTTCACGCTCTCTTTAGTGCTCACATTTTCCACCATAGCCCATACCTTAAGCCCCATATCATGGGCCTGTTCCACATAATCCCTGCTGGCAAGAGAAGTGTAAGTGCCGTCATTTCCAATCACATTAAACCAGGTGGGAACAATCACATTCATCCCCTCTGCCGTCTGTGCATATTCCTTAAGAGTGCTGTTTGCTTCCTTTCTGGTAACCTGATGGAATCCCAGACGCACCTTTTCATCCATGGAAATGCTTGTATAAACTGGCGCTTCAAACCGACCTTGAGGCGTGATCTCCTGTTCCTTTTCCAGACGCCGGTTCTGCACATATCCGATATAACCGTCTTCCGTTCTCACTTTAGACCATTTATCCATAGATTCCAGCACTTGAACCGTACTTTTTTCAGAAAGCTCTGTAATGATGTCGCTCTTGATTCCGCCCTTTACCCTGAGGATACTTTTTTTGCGGACCTGAGCGGTTTTTACAGTCCCCCATACCGTGTCTATAAATACACGTTTGATCTGGCTGGTATCAAAGGATTGTTGACGGATATCTGAATAATTCATGATCAGTCCCAACGACAGGTATGCTTCCCCTTCTTTTACCTTCAAAAGAGGCCCCTGTTCTCCCATATCGGACTCATCCGCGTATACAATTTCCTCCGGCAGCGCATATACCAGCAGCTTTTCCGTTTCATCCCAGTAAAACCGCTCATTCACATATTCGTTTACCCAGCTTATGGGCAGATATACCTGTCCATCTTCATAAATTCCTTTTTCTTCCTGAAGCTCATTATTTAAAAGGATCGCCACCTGACTGCCCTTTATATGAAATAACTCTGCCTTATCCGCCATCTCTTTTCCCGGCATATACCGTCTTCCGATCACAAAGCCTGCCGCTGCTCCCGCAATCAGAAGAAGGAGAAAAACCACCGCAAGAAGCGGGCCGAAACTGCGTCTTTTTCTTCTTCTGCTCCTCATTTTTTCCTCCGATCCTGTCTGTGCGCCCCAAAAGGCCCCGTCCGTATATCTGGTTTCTATTTTATCATAGAATCCCCGGAAAGAGGAGCAAAAAATATGTGCACGCAAAAATACCGCCGGTAAGCTGCTGCCTGCTTGCAGGCCGGGACGGTATCTTCTTGTCCCATACGGCAGCAGCTTCCGTCGGTATCTAAATATGTACAGGCTATTGCAGCCTCTTTTGTTATCTTCTGGTTTGTCCGGAATCTGTCAAGTATACTCGGTCAAAACGGATTTCCTTTAAGCTGCCCTGTTCTGAGCAGATAAAATCCCCCATGTAGAAACCTCCGTCCTCTCCCGTTTCAAAAATGCGGCTCCATTCTTCTTCCAGACATTCCATCCCATCTACCAGAACAGAAACTCCCTTATCTCTGAATCGCCTGAGACCATCCAGATAGTTCATTTGCTGTGTCCTGACTTCTCCAGATTCTTTACCATACATTATATAACCTCCCTGCAGATATTCCTTTCTTACAGTCTGGAGGCAAAACGTGACATATACTCCCTTTAAGAAAAAAACAACTGCTGATATTCTCTTTTGCAGCGGAAACCGGTTTTCTTCTGTACAGGCCGAATCATGGAAACCGTTTTCCAAACCACGCCATGGCTGTTTTATCTACCTGAAATACATCCTCTGAAAACGGAATTTTCTCTATCGGAATCCGAAACTGCTTTTCTATCTCATGTCTTATGGCCTTACTGCCAAAGGCAGCCATACAACTCCATCCTTTTCCCAGTTCTTCTTCCTCTGCAAGAAATTCCAAAAATGCTTCAAGCTTCCATTCTGACAGGGACGCTGTCAGAATCCGTATCTGGCACCGGAACCATTCTGCGCGTATTTCCTGTCTCACGGGGCCAAAATCGATCAGTATCTCTTCATATCCGGATCGGATACAGGATGCCAGAGCTTCCTTTTCTCCCTGTGGGTAATAATCTACCTCCAACAGCCGAAAAGCCCTGGCAGTCTGTCCATTTTTATCATCCAGACACAGGTGGACAAAATCACTATGGGAACTCCACTCCACCACCGCTGTCTTTTTCTGACAGCAGCTTGCCAGATAATTAGCGCTCCAAACTGCCAGATGAGTGGTTCCCACAGACCTTCCCGCCCCGCAGATACCGGTTATCCTTGGACTGCGCGTATTTACTGCCGGCGACTTTTTCCCCAGCATTTTCTCCTTCCCCCTTCCATTTTCCCGGCAGGCAGGAAAAGAGAAATTTCCTTCCAGACAGCCTCAAAAAAACCTGCCGCCACCAAATCAGGATGAAACGGATCTTCATAATATGGACTGGCAAATACAGCTGCCCTTCTATACAGGCTCCCAGGCTTTTCTCCCCTCCTTTTTGTCCCGCGTTTTATCAGGATCAAGGGATATGGCTTCTGCAGCACCGGTTCCAGTCCGATCAGCTCCTCTGCCATCCTGTCTGTCAATCCCCTCTCCCACAGGCTCTGACAGACAATTCCAAGACAGACCCCGCCTTCTCTTTTTAAATCCTCTCCAGCGCTTCTCCAGTCTGTTCCAAAGTCCTTTAGTATAATATCAAAGTCCCGTTTCGGCTCCTCAAAACAGGCCGCCGGACCATACCAGGGCATGATATCAAGCCCCTTCATATTCAGGATCCCGTCCCTTCCGCTTCGAACTCCCCCCAGAGCCTTTGCAAGATTCCTTACAGCCCCTGTACGATTCCTTTCCTCATACAGCACGCGGACTCCATGGCTTTTTAGATAAATGCAAAGCCCCAGGGCCAGATGGGTCACACCTGCTCCGGGCCGGTTCCCCGTCAAGATGATCCTGTGAGATGATATCGACTTTTCTTCTGCTTTCCTCTGATCCCTTTTCAGACACCCCTTTGCCTGCTCTGCAGCCAAAAGCTGTCCCAGAGCTTTTCCTGTCTCCGCCGCAGTCTGATAACGCAGCTCCATATCCGGTTCCATGCATTTTCTGATCACCGCCTCCAAAGGTTCCCGCAGCATGAGTCCGTTTTCAGCGTCCGGCTTCAGGGTTCCCTTTACCATAAATCGAAGGACCGCACCAATGGCATAGATATCTGTCCGTTCATCTAACGGATGGTCTGAGGTATATTGCTCAGGCGCTGCACAGCCTTCTGTGCCGTATCGTACTCTGGCGGCATTGGCACTGATCCGATCCGCCGCATGATCAAAGTCAATGAGGCGCACCGTATCATTCCAGATGATCAGATTATTCGGTTGTAGATCTAAATGTAAAATGGGTTGATTGCAAGAATGATGTAAATATTCAACAAGAGAACAGATCTGCAGTCCATACCGAACTGCCAAATCTTCCTGAAGTGTACCCTGATCTTTTATCAGGGCATATAGAGAACAGCCTTCCAGATATTCTTCAATGAGATAAAAGTAATCTGCATCCTCCTCCAAGTCATAAACCAGCGGAATCCCCGGATGATCGAGATTCTTCAGCACCATGGCCTCCGCGCAGAAAGCAGCGTGATCCACCTTGTACTTGGGCACACATTTAACCGCCCGGTACTCATTCAGCCCCAGATGGCGGGCCTTCCAGACTGTACCTGTACGTCCTGAGCCTGCTTTTTGGATCAATTCATACTTACCAAACAGTATCTCCTTCTCTGTCTCCCCCTCCTTTCGTTACAATATCATCTCATGTGGAAATGTTACTCTATTTTTTGTAACTTGTCTATGGTCGAGAGGATAACCACCGAAAAACAGTTGATATTTCCCCCTGTTATGTAGTATATTTATGTTGTAGAAGTTTACCCATTTTTAAATATATACAGAACAGGAAGTGATCCGATGAAGATAGAACGAATCAACGAAAATCAAATACGGTGTACGCTCACCAGCTTTGACTTGAGCGCCCGTAATATCAATATTGTCGAACTGGCTTACGGTACGGAAAAAGCAAAAAAGCTGTTCCGCGAGATGATTCAGCGCGCTTCCAATGAAGTAGGTTTTGAAGCAGAGGATATTCCCCTGATGGTAGAGGCCATTCCTCTTTCTTCTGAAAGCATTATGCTGGTGATCACTAAGATAGAGGATCCTGAAGAGCTTGACACACGGTTTGCCCGGTTCTCTCCTGCTGCAGAAGAAACACAGGAAGAGATCCTGCCTGACCCAGCCGGAGAATTTTTAGAGGGAGCCGGTGATCTGGGACGCCTTCTTTCCCAGCATATGGCTGATATGACGGACAGCCCTCAGGTTCCTGCTGATAGTGAAACCGCTTCCACAAAACAGATCGGAAAACCGCTGAGGATCTTTCTATTTGAGGATCTGGATCGTGCAGCAGAAGCCGCAGCCGCTGTCGCTGATATCTGCACAGTCGCCAATGCACTTTATAAAAAGCCCGGAACACGCCAGTATTATCTGGTATTGGATCGCAGGGATTCAGATGAACACGGTTTCTCAAGAATATGCAACATACTGGCAGAATATGGCAAAAAACTGGCCGGAGATTCTGCAGGTGAAGCCTACTTTAAGGAACATTATGAAACCGTCATCCGGGAGGATGCGCTTAAAAAGCTGCAGCTCATCCGATAACAGCCTATGATCCGAAGGCCCTTGCAGGCCAAACATACGTTAAGAGCAGTTCCTCACAGGGAGCTGCTTTTTTCTGACCAATTTTTGTTAGATATTACCAATTTTTTTGAGGTTTATTCTGTACTTATTGACATTGTATCTCCCATTTTTGATTGTTATAATTATAACACACACGGCAGACTGTCGTGGAAGCATCGTTCTTTGACAAGATCATATCTATATAGCTGTCTAAAACATAGCTGGGTTTATGGTTTCCCTTTTACCGCCAGCAGTATACCAGTCATATAGTCAATGATGCACAGATGATTTTAAGGAGGTCAGTGATATGAAAACACTGCTTATCAAAAATGTAAAACATCTTGTAACATGTGACACAGATGACCGCGTACTGAATGGCGTAAATGTGTTGGTACAGGATGGAATCATTGTCCGGATCGGGCAGGAGGACATGACAGCGGATGATGTGATCGACGCATCCCATATGGTGATGTATCCCGGTTTAATCAATACACACCATCATTTATATCAGACATTCAGTCGGAATTTACCTCAGGTACAGAACATGGAGCTGTTTCCATGGCTGAAAACTTTATACGAAATATGGAAAAATGTAAACGAGAACGTAGCATACTACAGCTCTCTTACAGGTATGGGCGAACTGCTTAAAAATGGCTGTACTGCCTGTCTGGATCACCACTATGTATTCCCAAAGGGCCATAATAAGGGAATTCTGGACGCCCAGTTTGCAGCCGCCGACGCCCTGGGCATCCGTTTCCACGCCACCAGAGGAAGCATGGATTTAAGCGTAAAGGATGGAGGGCTTCCTCCTGACAGCGTGGTTCAGACCGTGGATGAAATCCTCTCCGACTGCGAAGAGGCCGTAAAGAAGTTCCACGACCCGAACCCTTATGCCATGCATCAGGTAGCTCTGGCTCCCTGTTCTCCCTTCAGCGTATCCGGAGAGCTGCTGCGCGAATCTGCAAAGCTGGCCCGCAGGCTGAAGGTACGCCTCCACACCCATCTGGCAGAGACGAAGGATGAGGAAAATTTCACCTTAAGCCATTTTCATATGCGCCCTCTGGAATATATGGAAAGCCTGGGCTGGACAGGGGATGACGTATGGTATGCTCACGGAATTCATTTTACTGATGAAGAGCTTAAATATCTGGCCCGAACCAAAACCGGAGTTGCCCACTGTCCGATTTCAAACATGAAGCTGTCCTCAGGCATTGCGAAGATTCCTCAGATGCTTGAACTGGGTGTTCCCGTAGGCCTTGCGGTAGACGGCTCCGCCAGCAATGACGGCTCCAACCTGCTGGAGGAAATGCGCGTGGCCTACCTTCTCCACCGCTTAAACAGCAGCAATCAGGCCCCCGGCGGATATGATATCTTAAAAATGGCAACTGCAGGCAGCGCCAGCCTTTTAGGCCGTGAAAAGCTGGGACGGATTGCTCCCGGTATGGCTGCCGACTTCTTCCTTGTTGACTTAAACCGGCTGGAGCTGGTGGGCGCTCAGTTTGACGTAACCTCCATGCTCTGCACCGTTGGTTTAAAGAGCAGCGTGGATTATACGGTTGCAAATGGAAATGTTGTGGTGAAAGAAGGAAAGCTCACCGGAATTGATGAAGAGAAGGTTACAGAGGAGGCAAATGCTCTTGTGACTGACTATCTCAATCAGCCATAAGGCCACAGTCCACAGAAAGGAGAAGGTAAAATGAGTCAGAAGCAATACGCTAAAGTAACAGAAGTAAACGGCATCCCGCGGTTTTCAGAGGCCCTTCCTCTGGCCGCCCAGCATGTAGTCGCCATGATTGTGGGCTGCGTTACACCGGCCATTATTCTTTCCGGAGTCACCGGATTAAGCGCATCCGATCAGGTCCGCTTAATTCAGGCCTCTCTGCTGATCTCCGGGCTTGCCACACTCATATAGCTCTTTCCACCCTTCCGGCTCTGCGGCTCAGGGCTTCCCGTTATCATGGGCGCCAGCTTTGCCCATGTGCCCCTGCTGATTGCCCTGGGAGCACAGTTCGGAATGCCCACCATATTGGGAGCACAGCTGGCAGGCGGCTTTGTGGCAATCCTTGTAGGATTATTTTATAATAAGCTAAGTAAAATTTTCACTCCTCTGGTAACGGGAACAGTGGTATTTACCATCAGATTTTCCCTGTACCCTACCGCCATTACCTATATGGCGGTAGGCTCCGGAGCGCCGGATTTCGGAAGCGTAAAAAACTGGGCTCTGGCAATCTTTACACTGGTAATTGTAACCTTTTTTAACTATTTTACAAAAGGAATCTGCAAGATGGCCTCTATCCTCATCGGCATTGTCTGCGGCTATCTGGCAGCACTTGCGCTGGGAATGATTTCCTTTGAAAGCATAGGCGAGGCCAGCTGGTTCCAGTTCACCCCACCCTTATACTTCGGAATGAAATTTGACATTACAGCCATCATTTCCATGGCGATCATGTTTGTGGTGGGCTCTCTGGAAATCATGGGCGACTTTACTTCAACCGCAGGCGGCGGATTAAACCGTCCGGTTCAATCTGAAGAAATGTCCGGAGGCATCATCGGAAACGGTATCATCAGTATCATCGACTCCCTCTTCGGCGGGCTTCCTACTGCAACCTTCAGCCAGAACGTAGGTATTGTCATCATGACAAAGGTCGTAAACCGCGTGGTTCTGGGACTGGCTGCAGTGATAATCGTGCTGGCAGGACTGATTCCCAAGTTTTCTGCCCTGCTGACTACTGTTCCCTCCTGCGTACTGGGCGGCGCTACCGTATCCGTATTTGCCATGATCGCCATGACCGGCATCAAGCTTGTGGTAAAAGAAGGACTTAATACCAGAAATACAGCCGTTGTAGGCTTATCCGTTGCCCTGGGCATCGGCGTAATCCAGGTAGCAGACTGCTTCGCACAGTTCCCGGAATGGGCGAAAACCATTTTCGGAACCTCTCCCGTAGTAATCGCTACCCTTACTGCAGTGACACTGAATCTGTTGCTGCCAAAGGATCTGGATTAAACCGCATCTGCAGTGTATCCATGCACCCGGTCTGACCAGAGCTTAAGCCCCCAGCCCATAAGGGCCGTAAGGATCTGGGCTCCGGTCTGGCTCCACCAGACGCCCTTTAATCCCATCCAGGCCGGGAGCACAGGAAGCAGAAGGGCTAAAAATATGGGTTCTCCATAAACGATCATATAGGAAAATCGGGTCTGTTCTGTGGCGTAAAAGCCAGCAGTTGTAACTCGCAGAAAGGCCAGAAACGGCACCGCCGCCAGAAATATATACAGATCCGTTCCAACTGCCAGAGATACGGTTTCGGATGCTCCAAACAGAACTCCGATTCCGTTTCTGCACCAATACAAAAGCACTGCCAGCGCCACTCCCATGACGGCGGCGGCTGCATACGCCATGGTCCGCGTAATGCGGACCTCTTTTTTATTATCCTCGCCGTAAAAGCGGCTCATCAGAGGCTGACTCCCATCCCCCACCCCCTGAAGGATCAGATACATAATTGTGATCACATAGGCAATACAGGCATAGCAGGCCACACCTTCAGAACCTCCGTACTGAAGGGACGCCCGGTTCATAAGGAGCAGCGAAATCATCGGGCACATGGTAATTCCAAAGGGAGCCAGCCCGATCCGCCAAATGCTGAAAAAAACGGAAAGCGCCTGGCGCGGGATCCCCACCGGGATTTTCTGCCCTCTCATACACAAAAGGCCGCCTGCCATGGTGACGGCCTGTCCTGCCACAGAGGCCCAGGCCGCTCCCGCCATTCCAAGCCGTAAAACCCAGACAAAGAGATAATCTAAAAAAATATTAGTCACAAAACCGCCGATCATACAGTACATGGCCTGTACCGATTTTCCCTGATTGCGGATCAGCGGTACAACGCCGGTTCCAAAGACCTGAAAAACAGAACCCAGAACAATAACGGACAGATATTCCCGTCCGGGCTTCATCAGCTCTCCATCTGCTCCCATAAGGGACAGCAGAGGGTCTGTTAAGGGAAATAAAATGACTGTAAGCAGAATGCCTGTAAGGGCAAGATAAAAAAAGACGCCCTTCATAAAATTCTCCGCCTCGCTGTCCCTCTTTTCTGCCAGACGAACGGAATACATAACCGCTCCTCCCATACCGGTCCCTGTACCCGCTGCCTGGATCAGGGCAGTGACCGGATATGCAATATTGATGGCCGAAAGTCCCGTATCTCCAATGCTGCGTCCTACGAAAAATCCGTCTACGATCGCATAGATCCCGGAGAGCGCAAAGGCAAATACGGCCGGAAACACACAGGCTGCAAAGGGTTTAAAACGCCCCATTTCTCCAAATACCTCCTATCGTAAAAATAAGACTGCCTTAAATGCCCCAAAAGCATCTTAAAGCAGCCCTATCCTGTCTCCGCATATGCAGACCTGTCTTACTTATCAGCAAGAATTTCATTCATCTGGGATACCAGGGTATCGCAGTCAATCCCATGTACCATGCAGGCCTCTTCCAGAGACTCAGCCTGAGAAGCCGGGCAGCCTAAGCAGTGCATACCAGCGCCCATCAGCATCTGAGGGATCAGCTCATGCATCTGGATCAGCTCGCCGATAAGCATTGTCTTTTCAATCTTCATCTGTATTTTCCTCCTTATTATCTGTAATACTTTCATATTAAAAGTATTCTGCGCATTTTTATTCGCTTTTATCAGCATAATACATTTTGTTTTTTTTGGCAAGCCCTGTATTTTCCTGTATCATTTTTCAATTTTTCTGGTATAGTATTGTTTGTCTAAAGTTATGTATTTTTTGGGATACAGTATACAATTTTATTGATTTGTTGCATTTGCAACAGATTTTTTCATGAAATTATAGTAGACTAACTTTATTCAAAGAGATACCACAAAAAGTATCCCCAAATCACATTTTACAGGAGGAAACGTCCATGAGAACAGAATGGAACACATTTACACCAGGTGTATGGCAGCATGAAATCAATGTCCGCGACTTCATCCAGAAAAACTACACCCCCTACGACGGCGATGACGCCTTCCTTGAAGGGCCTACAAAAAATACAGAGGCTCTCTGGAATCAGGTAATGGAGCTCTCTGCCAAAGAGCGTGAGGCCGGCGGCGTACTGGATATGGATACCAAGATCATTTCCACCATTACGTCTCATGGCCCCGGATACCTGGATAAAGATAAAGAAACCATTGTGGGCTTCCAGACAGACAAACCCTTTAAGCGGGCGCTGCAGCCTTACGGCGGTATCCGCATGGCAGTAAAGGCCTGCCAGGACAACGGCTATGAGGTAGACCCTGAAATCGTAGAGTTTTTCACAAAGCACAGAAAAACCCACAATGCGGGCGTATTTGACGCCTACACCCCGGAGATGAGAGCCTGCCGTTCCAGCCACATCATCACCGGTCTTCCGGATGCCTACGGACGTGGACGCATTATCGGCGATTACCGCCGTGTAGCGCTTTACGGTGTAGATGCTCTGATCGAAGAGAAGAAAGAGGAAAAGGATTCTACCAGAACCATTATGTACTCTGATGTAATCCGTGAGCGGGAGGAGCTTTCCGAGCAGATCCGTGCACTTGAGGAATTAAAGGAGCTGGGACGCATCTACGGCTTTGATATTTCAAAGCCTGCAAAGGATGTAAAGGAAGCCATCCAGTGGCTGTACTTCGGCTATCTGGCAGCCGTAAAGGAGCAGAACGGCGCAGCTATGTCCCTGGGACGCACCTCAACCTTCTTAGATATCTATGCCGAGCGCGACTTAAAGGCAGGAACGTACACCGAGCAGGAAATCCAGGAGTTTGTAGACCACTTTATCATGAAGCTGCGTCTGGTGAAATTCGCCCGTACTCCTGAGTACAATGAACTGTTCTCCGGCGATCCTACCTGGGTAACTGAGTCCATCGGCGGCATCGGCCTAGACGGACGTCCTCTGGTAACAAAGATGTCCTTCCGCTACCTGCACACCTTAAAGAACCTGGGTACTGCGCCTGAGCCAAATCTGACCGTACTGTGGTCCACAAGGCTGCCTGAGGCATTTAAGCGCTTCTGCGCAAAAACCTCCATTGAGTCTTCTTCTATTCAGTACGAAAATGATGACCTCATGCGCGTAACCCACGGCGACGACTATGCAATCGCCTGCTGTGTTTCCAGTATGCGCGTGGGCAAGGAAATGCAGTTCTTCGGCGCAAGAGCCAACCTGGCAAAGTGTCTGCTCTATGCCATCAACGGCGGCGTAGACGAGATCTCCGGCAAGCAGATCGGACCTAAGTACCGCCCCGTTACCAGCGAATACCTGGATTATGACGAGGTAATGGACAAATATAAGGATATGATGAAATGGCTGGCAGGCGTTTATGTAAATGCCTTAAACATCATCCACTACAACCATGACCGCTACTGCTATGAACGCCTGCAGATGGCTCTTCATGACAAGAAGGTAACACGCTGGTTTGCAACCGGTATTGCCGGCCTGTCCGTTGTGGCTGACTCCTTATCTGCCATCAAGTATGCAAAGGTAAAGACCGTCCGCAACGAAAAGGGCATTGTAACCGATTACATTGTAGAGGGAGATTTCCCGAAATATGGAAATAATGATGACCGGGTGGATCAGATTGCTTCTGACCTTGTACACACCTTTATGAGCTATATCAAGGGAAATCACACCTACAGAGGCGGTATGCCTACCACTTCCATTTTAACCATTACCTCCAATGTAGTTTATGGAAAGAATACCGGCTCTACTCCTGACGGAAGAAAGGCCGGACAGCCCTTTGCACCAGGCGCCAACCCTATGCACCACAGAGACAGCCACGGCGCAGTTGCTTCCCTGGCATCTGTAGCGAAGCTTCCATTCCGTGATGCGCAGGACGGTATTTCCAACACATTCTCCATTATTCCGGGAGCACTTGGAAAGGACGATCAGGTCTTCATGGGCGACCTGGAAGTAGAATTAAACGGCTGCGCCGGCTGTGAAGTGGGCGGAAACCTTTTTGAGGGTCTGGACACGGAAGCAGACAGCGAGGAAGCTTAAGCAGCATTTAACCAACTTTATTTTTAAGAAAGCGAGGACAATCACTATGGTAAAAGCAAGCGAGGCACAGATCGACAACCTGGTATCCCTGTTAGACGGATATGCCGCTGAGGGAGGACATCACTTAAATGTAAATGTATTTTCCAAAGAGACTCTTCTGGACGCTCAGGCTCATCCTGAAAAATATCCTCAGCTCACTGTGCGCGTTTCCGGCTATGCCGTAAACTTCAACAAGCTCACAAAGGCACAGCAGGACGAGGTTATTTCCAGAACCTTCCACGACGCTATTTAATCATATGATGACCGAACAGGCAGATGCATTCCGGCATCTGCCTGCGGCTTTTAAGAAACGGAGGTTTTCATTATGTCAGGACGGGTACATTCCATTGAAAGCTGCGGTACGGTAGACGGGCCGGGAATCCGCATGGTAGTATTTTTAAGCGGATGTCCCATGCGCTGCCTTTACTGCCATAATCCCGATACCTGGGATCCAAAGGGCGGCACTCTCACCTCAGTGGAGGAGCTTTTAGCCCAGTATGATAAAATGAAGCATTTCTATACCAAAGGCGGAATCACAGTCAGCGGCGGGGAACCCCTGATGCAGATCCGCTTTGTAACAGAGCTTTTTACAGAGGCAAAAAAAAGGGGCATCCACACCTGTCTGGACACCTCCGGCATCACCTTCCATCCGGAAAATCCGGCTGTCCTGGAGCAGTTTGACCGCCTGATGGCTGTAACCGATCTGGTGCTTTTAGATATCAAGCACATTGACCCGACGGAGCATGAAAAGCTCTGCAGCCAGCCCCAGCAGCCGGTGATGGCCTTTGAATCTTATCTTGAGGAAAAGAAAATCCCTGTATGGATCCGCCATGTAGTGGTTCCGGGAATCACTGACCAGGAGGAATATCTTCTAAGGCTTGGCCAATATCTGGGAATGCGTTCCAATATTAAGGCTCTGGACGTACTGCCCTATCACGATATGGGAAAGGTGAAATACAAAAATCTGGGAATCCCCTATCCCCTTGAACATACTGCTCCTCTTTCAAAAGAAGCAGCTGCAAAAGCCCGCCAGATCATCCTGAAAGGAATGAGGGAAAGCCGGGGACTATAGGGGATTGCTTTCAAATTTGTACAATCCCCTGCCTTTCCGGCAGCATTTTCCTCTTGAATAATTAAGAGTTTTAGTATAGAATATAAGAACAATGTATACATTAAATAAAGGAGGTACTTTCATTATGGCACACGTAATTACTGACGCTTGCGTAAGCTGCGGAACCTGTGCTGGCGAATGTCCAGTAAATGCAATCTCTGAGGGAGACGGCAAGTACGTTATCGACGCTGACGCTTGCATCGACTGCGGAACTTGTGCAGCTGCTTGCCCAACAGGCGCTATCGAGGCTTAATTCAGCTACATAAAAGACCACTGCATATGCCAAAAGGCAGACGCGCAGTGGTCTTTTTTTGTTAAGGAGGATTCTTATGACACCTGTAAAACCCATCATCGGTATCACACCTTCACACAATACAGAAAATGACGACACCAGCCTCCGCCCCACCTACCCCAGAGCAATCCGGGCAGCCGGCGGTCTGACGATCCTTCTTCCTCTGGAGGGCACCGACGAGGACTGGCGCCAGCTGGCCGCCATGTGTGACGGCTTTCTCTTTTCTGGCGGCCCGGATCTTCATCCCTTTTTATTTGGGGATGAAACACATTCTGCCTGCGGGAATGTATCTCCTGTCAGAGATTCCATGGAAATCCGCCTCCTTAAAGCTGCCATGGAGCTGAAAAAGCCCATTTTAGGTATCTGCCGGGGCATACAGCTTTTAAATGTGGCTCTTGGCGGAACCATTTACCAGGATATCCCAAGCCAGATGGAGCGAACCTTTCCTCTGGCCCACAAGCAACCCTTTTACTATACCGTACCGTCTCATCATGTGGATATAAAAAAGGGAAGCCTTTTATCAAAGGCTTCCGGCGGCCTGGAGCGTATCTCTGTCAACAGCCAGCATCATCAGGCCATTAAGGATGCTGCTCCGGGCCTTATACCTGTAGGCTGGGCTCCGGATGGAGTCATCGAGGCTGTAGAAAAGCCGGATTACCCCTTTTTTCTTGGGGTACAGTGGCATCCGGAATATCTCTGGCAGAATGACCCGGCGGCCATGGGGCTGTTCCGGCTTTTTGTAGAGGCCTGCAAAGCTTCATAGATCATTCTGCGTCTATGATCTCTCCTGCCATCTGGTAAAATTCCTCCGGCGTCATTTCCACATCAAAGCCCAGAAGAGTATAAAACTGTCCGTTGTCCTCCCAGGTAAGCGTCTGGGCTGTCTGGTCGATCACCCGGTCTGTACCGTATGAAATAACCAGCTCCCCGGCTGCCTCCTGGACCTTCTCTTCTGCGCTTGGCTCATAATCCGAGGGAACCATACGGTAATGATCCTGGCTGTACTTTAAGGTAATCCCCTCATGCACGGCGGTCTGGTCGGGAGCATCGGATTCATCAAATAAATTGCCGTGTTCGATATTCAGGCTCAGATCCGCCATGTTTTCCTTTGAATACATCAGAGACAGATCCTGCTGCTCCTTTACCACATTTCCCTGCTCATCCTCTCCCCTGCTGTAAACAGGAGTACCATATGCAAAGCGGTATCCGTTTGAAAATGCCTCTGGCGCCTTTGTTTTAAGCCCCAGCTGCTCTTCCTTTTCTGCCAGCTGGCTGTATTCCGTGAAATCCTCCGCATGGCTGGAGGAGGATATGGCCGTTTTTACCTGCCCTGCCGCCACTGCGGTCATTGCTCCAACCAAACATACTGCTGCTGCCACAACGACTGTTTTCCTTATATTCCATGTTTTTCTCATTGAACCTTCCTCCTCTATTCTCTGATAAACGCCTCTGCACATCCGTTCTGTCTGCTCTGGCCCGATCGCCAGCGTCTCTGCCTGTTCCTTCAATGCATTCCGGAGAAACGAATCCATTTTTTCATCTTCTCTGCCTGTCAGCTGCTTCATAAAAGTGCCTCCCTTCCCATGGCGCGCTCCTTTGTAAGCGCTGTCTTCAGATTCTTTCTGGCTGTAAACAGCCGGGATTTTACAGTTCCTTCCAAACAGCCCGCCACTGCTGCAATCTCCCGTGTGGACATTCCATTATAATAATACAACACTAAAACAGTACGCTGTTTGACCGGAAGAGCTGCTATAGCTGCAAACAGTTCCTGCCTTCCGGAAGCATTTACTACATCATCCAGCACAGATCCATTTCCGGAGGTATCCTCAGAAAGCACCTCCTCTACAGGCTGTTCTCTCCTATTCCTTCTTCCCACCCGCCATGCTTCTCTGGTCATGGTTCGATAAAGCCATTTCCCTATATGCTCCGGATCCCGGATCCGCATCCGGTTGATCCAGCAGGCAGTAAATGTCTCCTGAACAATGTCCTCACTGTCTGCCCTGTTTCCTGCGATCAGATACGCTGCCCGCAGAAGGCCCGGATAAAAATGTCTCATCAACTCGTCAAATGCCTCCCGGTCTCCCGCCGCAACCCTGCATGCCAGGCTTTTGGCCCACTGCTCATCCATGGCCGTTCCTCCTTGTTTCTTGTTGAATCATTTTGTTGTCTTTTTGGGTGCACCCGTTATATAGAGGGGAATGGAGTGGTATAGGTTCATTTTTATTTTCAGGGAAAAAATACTTAAAAGCCATATCCAGTCACTTTATGATCAAGATATAAAGAAAGCACCCACTCCAAAGTGGATGCTCCAAAGGTTATATATTCGTCCTTATGGGCAATGCCTCCCCCACTCCCCAACCATCTCTCTCATCTGTCTGACCGTTCCTTCAATATCCTCCGCCCCAAAGATCCCGGACACTACAGCCGCTCCGGCTGCCCCGCTGCCTTTAAGCTTTCCAATATTTTCCAGGCAGATCCCCCCGATTGCCACAACCGGGATGGAAACGGACCGGCAGATCTCTCCCAAACGCTCCATAGTCATAGGAAGGGCGTCGGCTTTGGTGGAGGTGCCGAATACGGCTCCACTTCCCAGATAATCTGCTCCCTGCTCCTGAGCTTTCAGGGCCTGCTCCACTGTTTTCGCTGTAACGCCCAGAATCTTATCCGGCCCAAGGAGCGCTCTGGCCTGTGCGGCATCCATGTCATTCTGTCCCACATGGACGCCGTCAGCACCGCACAGAAGAGCCAGCTTTATATTATCATCAATGATCAGAGGGACCTTGTACCGCTCCGTGAGAGCCCGCAGGCTTCGAGCCTCCTCCAGATAATCCTGCACCGTATCATTCGTCAGGCCCTTTTCCCTCATCTGCACCATGGTAGCTCCGCCCTTTAACGCAGCCTCTACCTGCTCGCACAAGCTCATTTTCCCGGTCCAGGCCCGGTCTGTCACTGCGTAAACCATAAGCTGCCTTCTGTCAAATTTCATATCTGATTTCCCTCATTCTCTCTTAAATCACTCATCAAAAATGCTTACAATTTCTCCGTCTAAAATCCGGTTCATATTTTTCACTGCACAGAAATTGCCACACATGGAACAGGTATCCTCTTTTTCCGGCTTTGCAGACGCCCGGTAATTTCTGGCCTTTTCCGGATCAATGGAAAGCTCAAAGGTCTTTTCCCAGTCCAGCTTTTTTCTGGCAAGGCTCATCTGGCGGTCCCAGTCCGCAGCGCCTTTGATTCCCTTTGCAATATCCGCCGCATGGGCTGCGATTCTGGAAGCGATGATTCCCTCCTTTACATCATTCAGATCCGGAAGCCGCAGGTGCTCCGCCGGCGTCACATAGCACAAAAAGGAAGCTCCGCTTGAGGCTGCAATCGCCCCGCCGATGGCCGCAGTAATATGGTCATATCCGGGAGCCACATCCGTTACCAGAGGACCCAGCACATAGAAGGGAGCGCCCTTGCAGATGGTCTGCTGGATCTTCATATTGGCCTCAATCTGGTTTAAGGGCATATGGCCCGGCCCCTCAACGATTACCTGTACATCCTTTTCCCAGGCCCGGCGGGTCAGTTCTCCAAGCGTTACCAGTTCTTCAATCTGTGAAATGTCTGTGGCATCGTCAATGCATCCCGGGCGGCAGGCATCTCCCAGGCTGATGGTTACATCATGCTCCCGGCAGATTTCCAGAATCCGGTCATAATGCTCATAAAACGGATTTTCCTTTCCCGTCATCTCCATCCAGGCAAAAATAATGGAACCGCCCCTGGATACAATATTCATCAGGCGCTTATTTTCCTTAAAGCGCTGTGCGGTCCTGCGGTTGATTCCTACATGGATGGTCATAAAATCCACTCCGTCCTCAGCGTGCATTTCCACAATCTTCAGCCATTCCTCTGTGGTAATATCCTTTAATGGCTTATGATAATAAACCACTGCGTCATAAATCGGCACTGTTCCTATGATCGCCGGACACTCTGCTGTAAGCTTTCTCCTGAACTTCTGCGTATCGCCCCAGGAGCTTAAATCCATAATAGATTCAGCGCCCATTCCAACTGCATAGTTTACCTTTTCAAGCTCCATATCCAGATCCTTGCAGTCTCTGGAGGTTCCCAAGTTCACATTGATCTTAGTCCTTAGCATAGAACCGATTCCATTAGGATCCAGACAGCGATGATTCTTATTGGCAGGAATTGCCGCCTTTCCCTCTGCTACCAGAGCCATGAGCTCATTTACCTCAAAATGCTCCTTCTCTGCCACCTTTCTCAGTTCCTCTGTCACAATGCCCTTTCTGGCGGCATCCATCTGTGTGGTGTATTCCATCTTTCTTCCTCCTTGTATTCTGTGCCTGAAGCACGTTTTCGCTTCCCAAAGAGGCTGCCGGACGGGTCTGTATGCCAAAATCTAAAAAACCTGCTTCCCGCAGTTTCTCCGGATCCCTGCAATACAAAAGGCCCGCCCCATAAGGAACGGACCGTGTATACACTCCCATGAACCAAGGTTCATATCCAGCCGAAATATTTCCCTACGTTGGCATTACCCAAATCAGGTACGATAGGTCGAAGTTCGATTACTTCCTCTCAGCCTGCTCCACAAGCTCCCTGTTGTATCTCAGCATATCACTGGAAGACGGGATATGTCAAGCGATTTCCATTTCTTTTAAAACTCCCCCTGCTTATTCCAATATTCTCCCATCTGTGGAAATGGTTACTACCCGCCAGGGAATAAATCTGCCGCTTATCTGCAAAGCCTTTTTTACAGCCTGCTCAATTCCTCCGCAGCAAGGCACCTCCATACGGACAACCGTCACGCTTTTAATGTTATTATTTGCCAGAATCTCCGTCAGCTTTTCGCTGTAATCCCCCGCATCCAGCTTGGGACAGCCGATCAGCGTAACATGGTTTCGGATAAACTCATTATGAAAATTTCCATAAGCATAAGCCGTACAGTCCGCTGCCACCAGAAGGTTCGCATTCTCAAAATAAGGAGCATTCACCGGAGCCAGCTTAATCTGTACCGGCCACTGTGACAGCTGGCTGTGAACCGAAACAACTGGCTCACTGCATGCATTACGTTCCCTCTGAATACTCTTTGACTGCATTCCCGGACAGCCACAGGGAAGCGGCTCAAAGGATGTCTTTTTCTTAGCCGCCAAAACAGCCGCCTCATCATATGCCGGAGCCTCTCTCTCCTCAAACCCAATGGCATCTGCCGGACACGCAGGCAGGCAGTCTCCCAGTCCGTCACAGTAATCCTCACGGGTCAGCTTCGCCTTGCCGTCTATCATCTCTATCGCACCTTCATGGCAAGCAGCCGCACAGGCTCCGCAGCCATTACACTTCTCTTCGTCAATCTTAATAATCTTTCTAATCATAATCCGCTCTCCTTTTTTTAATCTTCCATATGCCCTCACAGCAAACCTCCCTGTCTGCTAATGATACCGCCATTGTAATACATCTCTAAGAATAATTCCGTTGTTTCTGCAACAAAACACAAGTTTTCTTCCCACAGCACCAAAAAATGCAGAACCCCTGTCACATCCACAGGCATTCTGCATCCTACATTTCTCAGATCCGTCCTCCGCAGACCGGACAGTAATTATAATCCTCATCTGTTTCAAACCCGCATCTCATACACTTTTTATGAGGCTTTTTAGAGCCCTCCTGCCAGGTTTTGGCGTACCGTCCCGCCTGCACCAGACGCAGGTCTGCCTCTGCAATATCAGGGTTTTCCCCTCTCAAAACAGCCTTGCCCACAACCGGATCCAGTTCATAAACCGCCTCACAGCAGTCCATCTTCACATAATAACGCCGGTTCCATTTAAACAGCGGAATAAAGAAAAAGCTAAAATACATATACGTCATGATCACCTGATACCGCCCATGGCTCCCACAGCTCCCGCAAAGCCGCACAAGCCCCTCACTCAATATCTTCTGTCCCTGGCTCACGCCTCCAATAAATATCACCAATTCCACCTCCCACATCTCTGTGTCAACTCTACCATCATACCCCCATCCCTCACTCCCGTCAATCCCCATACATTTCTATCCCCAAAATCTCACTCCCGCCATCCCTTCCGCCGCCTCCCATTCAGGCTATCAGGGCGACTTTGGAGGCCATAAGAAAATATTAGAGGATACAATTTTTCGTTAAAAGCCATATCAAACCTGTCTGAGCGCAGCGAGTTTTTGATATGGCTTTTGCATTTAGAAAAATTGCATCCTCTTAGATTTTCTTATGGCCGGAAACCGGAGCCCTGAGAGCCTGAACGGGAGGCCCACACGACTCTTAAACCATATACCCCCCCTTCATAGGAGACACCGCGTGTTCGGAATAAATCTTTAACACGCCCTTTGTATACTTCGGAGCCTTGGGCTTCCATGCCGCACGGCGTTCTGCCAGAACCTTATCTACCTCTTCCTTCGTCATCTCCTGACCGTGGATTCCCACGATTTCCAGAACACGCTCTGGAATATCAATGCGGATCAAATCCCCTTCCTCTACCAGGGCAATGGGGCCTCCATCTGCGGCCTCAGGAGACACATGGCCGATAGCCGGTCCCTTGGAAGCGCCGGAGAAGCGTCCGTCTGTAATCAGAGCAATGGTCTTTCCAAGCTCCGGATCAGAAGAAATGGCCTCTGTGGTATAGAACATCTCAGGCATACCGGAGCCCTTTGGTCCCTCATAGCGGATAAATACCGCATCACCCGGCCGGATCTTGTGGGACAGCACTGCTGCAATGGCATCTTCCTCACAGTCGAATGGTCTTGCCTTTAATACAGCCTTAAACATTTCCTTCGGCACTGCAGAATGCTTTACAACGGAGCCTTCCGGAGCCAGGTTTCCTCTTAAAATCGCCACCGTTCCGTCGGTGCCGATGGGTTCGTCAAAGGTACGGATCACATCGGTGCGCTTTAAGCCCCATTTTTTTAAATAGCTCTCGCACTTGTCATAGAAACCGTTTTTCTTTAAGTCCTCCAGATTTTCGCCCAGAGTCTTTCCTGTAACGGTCATCACATCCAGGTGGAGCATGGACTTGATCTCCTCCATCACTGCAGGAACGCCGCCTGCATAGTAGAAGAACTGTGCCGGCCACTTGCCTGCGGGGCGAATATCCAGAAGGTAATGAGCCCCCCGATGCATCCGGTCAAAGGTATCTGCATCAATCTCGATACCCAGCTCATGGGCCATGGCCGGAATATGGAGCAGGGAATTGGTGGAGCCGGAGATGGCAGCATGTACCATAATGGCATTTTCAAAGGCCTTTTCTGTTACAATGTCGCTGACCTTGATTCCCTTCTTTACAAGCTCCATTACCTGTTTTCCTGCCTTGTAGGCCATTTCCTTTAAGTCCTCGCAGGTAGCGGGCATCAGGGCAGAACCTGGGAGCATCAGACCCAGAGCCTCAGCCATGATCTGCATGGTGGAAGCGGTTCCCATAAAGGAGCAGGCTCCGCAGGAAGGGCAGGCGTGGTGCTTATAATAGGTAAGCTTTTCATCTGTAATCTCTCCTCTCTGGCACATGGCAGAATACATACCGATCTGCTCCAGTGTTAAGAGATCAGGGCCTGCATCCATCACGCCTCCGGTGATCACGATAGAAGGCATATCCAATCTTGCCAGTCCCATCAGGCATGCAGGTACGGACTTGTCGCAGCTGGCAATAAATACGCCGCCGTCAAAGCCGGTGGAATTTCCATGGATCTCGATCATATTTGCGATCATATCGCGGTGAGCCAGAGAATAGTTGATGCCGTCATGTCCCTGGGCAATGCCGTCACAGATATCCGTTGTATAATATCTGGCGCCTCTTGCTCCTGCGTCGGTGATTCCTCTCATGGCTTCCTCTACAAACTGATCCAGATGGGCGCTTCCCGGATGGCTGTCCCCGAAGGTGCTCTCTACCAGGATCTGGGGCTTATCCAGATCCTCCACCGTCCATCCCATACCAATCTTTAAGGGATCATTTTCCGGCGCAAGTGCTCTTACTCTCTGACTGTTCAATTCCTTCATGTTGGTTCCTCCTTCTTTCTATAACAATTTCGTTTCATAATCATCAGATGTTTTCTCTTTTAATCATATCATTTCATAAATATAATTACAAGTCATCAGACTACTATTCTACTTTTTGCCAAAAACTCGGATGTTTTTTTAGGTATGATACACAAAAAGCCCAGATATTTCGCTTTATCCAGGCTCCTGTCAAACATATAATGTAATTTTTACGGTAAAATCATCTGATATCTTACCCTGTTACTCCTTGTGATTTTTTTCTTTTTCCTCCCGGATCAGCTTCAGGATCATATTCCGGTTGTAGGTCATATGCATCATCATGGCGGTTTTTGCTCCAATGGGATCCCGATCGGAAATGGCGTCCACAATGGCTCTGTGCGTCATAACGGTTTCCTTTGTAAGCCGTTGGTGGGTCACATTTACAAACATCATTACTGCCGTATCAATAATGGGGATCAGCTGCTCCACTACCTTATTACCGGAGCACCGGGCCACGCTGGTATGAAAGGCAATATCATCCTGAATGTACATATCTCCTGAAGCGATCCGTTCCTCTACCCGTTCGCAGCAGCAGCGCAGCTCCAAAATTGCTTCCTCTGTAGCATTTAATGCCGCCATTTCTGCAATACCAGGCTCCAGGATCAGCCGCACATTGACCAGATCCAGCGCCAGCGCCATCTTATCCTCTGCTCCGCTTAAACCCAGAGGATCCAGATCGGAAGGCGTTGTATTTACCACATAAGTGCCGGATCCCCGGCGCACCTCTAAAATCCCCTGGGAAACCAAAAGCTTTACCGCTTCCCGGATGGTGCTGCGCCCCACGTCAAATTTTTCTCCCAGCTCAAACTCATTTGGAAGTTTGGAGCCCGGTTCAAGAGGCGTCTCCAAAATATAGTGATAAATCTGCTCCTGAACCTGCTCTGCCAGAAGCTTACTTTTAATATTGGAAAATCCTCCCATTTTCATCTCCTCTGTTCCCTGATATCCGCAGTTACCGAAACGCCTTAAGCACTGTCTTAAGCAGCACTCTGGGATGCTTCCAGTACGGTGTCACAGGAATCACCTTCCGGCGCACATCCATCAGGCTGTATACAGCCATTCTGGCGGCCCGTACCGAATATTCCTCTGTAAATGCCGTATCCTCCGGTATTTCCACAAACTGTCCGATCATGGCAAAATTTCCGGAACCTGCCGGAATGACTTTCGGGCGGTCTGTATATTTCCTTGGAGCAAGAGCCGCGTCTGCATAAGGCATCCGGCAGGGGATCACATTGATCACCGTATCCATCAGCTCCTCCATACGCTTTTCATTTACATGAAGATGGCTTAAATATTCCTTCAGTATCTCCCGTCCCGTGCAGTCCTTCATGGGCTTTTTCACGTAATCCCCCTCTGCCTCCGGATACAATCCATAGCCCCAGAATACAGTCACATCTTCAGGCTGACCTGCAAAATAAGGCTGAGCCGCCACGGTACTGCTTATAAGCCATCCGGAATCCTTAAAGGTCATAAGCGCCCCGCTTCCGGGAGCATTTCCTGAAAATTCCTCAACCGCCTTTAAAAGCGCATCTCCCCTGGCTGTCACAGTAAAGCTCATCCAGCTGTTTTTCTCCGGACAGGCAAAAAACGGCTCCGGTGCTCCCATTCCCGGCTTCACACAGGCAATCCTTGACCATAGCTCGCTGCTCATGGACTTTTTTGACGGAGCAGGAGCCGGAGTGTCCATATCTCCCAAAGAAAAGCTGTCCGTCATACAGCCCGTTGTCATAATGCAGAAATCTCCCGGTTTCAGTTCTGCTTTCTCAAAAGCAAAGGACTCCCTTGACTCATCCTCATCCTGAAGCCTGCGTTTTAAGTACAGCGTTTTAACCGTAATACCTGAACCGGAAGCAAACTCCATATCTGTCACCTGACAGTCCTCTATAAACTCCACACCTCTGGAACGCAGATAAACTTCCAGAGGACGGATCAGGCTGTCATAGGGATTGAGAGGCAGGCCGATCATGCCCTCCCTGGTGTCAATACGGCCAAACTCCAGCAGCATCCTCTTCACACGGCGTCTGAATTCAGACAGGCTACTCCCCTTTTTAAAAGCAAAAGCAGTCTGCCACATATACCAGAAGCTTGTCTCAAATATATGAGGCGTTTCCTTAAACCAGTCCTCTATGGTCAGGCTGTCCAGCTTCTTTTCATCTGTCAGCAGAAGCCGGAAAAGAGCCATCCTGTCCCCCTGATCAAAGCCCATGGATTTTACATTTAAAAACGTTCCCTCCCGGTCTGCCAGACGTCCATGGGTACGTCCGGAATGAGAATGGGCAAACTCCTGAATTTCCTCTGCAACGCTGCGCCCTGTTTTTTTTAAGGATGGAATGGTATCAAACAGCTCCCAGAAATTCTCATATGTCTTTTCATTGAGCATATGGCCGCCGCGGCATACATAACCCTTTTCCGGTGTTCCCGCTCCGTCATTTCCTCCCCCCAGGATATGGGTTCCCTCATATATGGTAATGTGGGAGCCGGGGAAATTACAGTCCCGGATCAGATAAGCGGCTGCAGCCATGGACGCCAGGCCGCCGCCGATCAGGTACGCCCTGCGGCTGCCGTAGTCGCGGTTTCGCACCAGTGCGGCATCAATTGCTGCCTGCCGCTCCTCTTCCTTTCTGTGCCTTACCTTTTTCAGTTCTCTTAACGTAACGAGCGCCGCTGTACCTGCAGCTGCCGCCCCAAGGATGCGGGCCGTCCGTCTGTTCATAGCCATATCGATCCCTTCCTTTCTTTTACCTGCTCATCCGATCACAGAACTCCCCATTTTACCCTGTTTTATTTTCCTTTCAGGTCTGAAAATGCATTTGCCAGGGCTGCAAACTGTTCCAGCGTCAGAGCCTCTCCCCGCACTGCTGCAGGAAGCCCCAGTCCTTCGATCACTGCCGCGATCTCCTCCTTGGAAAATGACAGCTCCGGAGAGTTGTTTAATCCGTTCTGCAGTGTCTTTCTTCTTTGATTAAAAGACGCACGGATCAGGCGGAACATAAGCGCCGTATCCTTTACATGAACCGGCGGTTCCTGATAGCGGGTCAGACGAATTACTGCAGAACCCACATTTGGCCGGGGGATAAAGCAATTTGGAGGCACATTTGCCACGATATAGGGGCTGGCGTAGTACTGCACCGCCAGGGACAGAGCGCCGTAATCCTTGGAGCCCGGCCCTACCTGCATCCGGTCTGCTACTTCCTTCTGGACCATTACCGTGATATTTTCGATCGGAACATTACTTTCAAAAAGTCCCATGATAATTGGCGTAGTAATATAGTAGGGAAGATTTGCCACTACCTTTATTGGCCTTCCCTGATTATACTCCTTTACCAGCTGATTCATGTCTACCTTAAGGATATCCTCATTGATCACAGTCACATTGGAATAGTCCTTTAAGGTCTCTGCCAGGATCGGAAGCAGGTTGGTATCAATTTCCACCGCTACCACTCGGCCCGCATGCTCTGCCAGATACTGGGTCATGGTTCCGATTCCGGGTCCGATTTCCAGAACGCAGTCGTCCTGTGTAATACCAGCGGCATTTACGATCTTATCCAGTACATGGCTGTCGATCAGGAAGTTCTGTCCGAACCGCTTCTGAAATGCAAACTGGTATTTCTGAATGGTTTCTATGGTCTTTTGCGGGTTTACTAATTTATTATCCATTAATTCAATTCTCCTTCAGCCGGTATAACCGTTCTGCATTTTCCCAGGTGATCCGTTCCACGGTTTCCCGGTCGGTTCCCTTGATCTGTGCCAGACGCTCCGCTACAATTCCCAGATTCAGGGAAGAGTTGCGCGTTCCACGAAATGGCACCGGAGCCAGATAGGGGCAGTCCGTTTCCAGTACAATGGAGCTTAAAGGCGCATATTCTGCCACCTCCACCAGCTTTTTAGCATTTTTAAAGGTGAGGACGCCGCCGATTCCCAGATAAAAGCCCATATTCAGGTATTCTCTGGCCATTTCCTTTGTGTAGGAAAAGCAGTGGATCACGCCTCCAAGCTCCTCTGCATGTTCGGCCTTCATAATATCCAGAGTGTCTTTTGCCGCATCCCGGCTGTGGATGATCACAGGAAGCTTCAGCTCCTTTGCCAGATCAAGCTGGGCTGCAAACCATTTCTTCTGAATCTCATGCTCCGGTTCCTCCCAGTAGTAATCCAGACCGATTTCTCCTACTGCCCGGATCTTCTCTGAAGCGCACCAGGCCTTCATCCGGTCCATTCCGCAGGCATCCAGCTCTGCTGTTTCGCTGGGATGGACTCCTATGGCTCCATAGATAAAGGGATACTGCTCCGTGAGAGCCAGAGTCGTTTCGCAGCTTTTTAAGCTGGCAGCCACATTGGTCACTGCCTGTATGCCCTGAGATGCCAGACTGCCTAAAAGTGCCTCTCTGTCATCATCAAATGCCTCATCATCATAATGGGCGTGTGTATCAAAAATCATCTTGCCGTCTCCTCTGTTCAGTTAAAAACTGCCGCAGAACACAAACCTCCTGACGGCGGCCTGCATCCTGCGGCAGCAGGGACTTAATCCGGTTCTGATCTCACAGACCTCATGTTATCCCAAATTTTATATAAGTCATTATCAGCAGATCTCAGCTCCTGCCGGCATCTTCTTCTCCGGCGTCATCAGCGCCAGATTTCCCTCTGCATCCTCTGCACAGAGAATCATACCCTCAGAAAGCATTCCCGCAAGCTTGGCAGGCTTTAAGTTTGTCACTACCATGACCTTCTTTCCTACCATTTCCTCTGGTGTGTAATGAGCCTTGATTCCGCTGATGATCTGGCGGGTCTTCGTTCCGATCTTAACCTGAGAGCATAACAGCTTCTTGGACTTGGGAACAGCCTCGCACTTAATGATCTCGCCTACCTGGAACTGAAGCTTTGCAAAGTCATCATAGGTGATTTCTGCCTTTGGCTCCAGGTCAATCCCGTCCTCTTCCTCTGCGTTCTCTGCATCAGCGCCGCTTTCCTTTGCAGCCTCTGCCGCCTGAGCTGCCTGCAGAGCCTCTGCCTTCTCAAGTACCTCTTTTACATCCATACGGGCAAACAGGATCTCCGGCTTGTCTGTTACCTGGTTTCCGGACGGATACAGGCCAAAGGTCTGCAGCTCATCCAGACTGCGCTTTGCAGTATTTAACTGAGCCAGGATCTTTGCAGAGGTCTCAGGCATAAAGGACTCCAGTAAGGATGCTCCGATGGTAATAGCCTCTGTGAGGTTGTAAAGAACAGTGGAAAGTCTGTCCTTCTTCTCCTCATCCTTTGCCAGTACCCAGGGAGCAGTCTCATCAATATATTTATTGCTTCTTCTGAAAATATTGAAGATTTCTGTAATCGCATCCGCCACTCTCAGCTGATCCATCTTGGCGTCAGCCTTCTTAACAGCCTCAAGCACAACGGCCTTTAAGTCCTCATCCTCAGGAGCAGTCACGCTCTTATCAGCCACAACGCCGCCAAAGTACTTATTGGTCATGGAAATGGTACGGTTTACCAGATTTCCAAGGATATTTGCAAGGTCAGAGTTCATGCGCTCCACCATCAGCTCCCAGGAGATCACGCCGTCATTTTCAAATGGCATCTCATGAAGCACAAAGTAGCGCACAGCGTCTACGCCGAAGAAATCCACCAGAGTATCTGCATAAAGCACATTTCCCTTGGACTTGCTCATCTTGCCGTCGCCCTGGAGAAGCCACGGATGGCCGAACACCTGCTTTGGCAGGGGCAGATCCAGAGCCATCAGGAAAATAGGCCAGTAAATGGTATGGAAACGGATAATGTCCTTACCGATCAGATGAAGGTCTGCAGGCCAGTATTTCTTAAACTGATCTGTATGATTTCCGTCACAATCATAACCGATTCCCGTAATATAGTTGGTAAGAGCGTCCAGCCATACATAGGTAACGTGCTTTGGGTCAAAGTCTACCGGGATACCCCATGAAAATGTGGTTCTGGATACGCACAGATCCTGTAAGCCCGGAAGCAGGAAGTTGTTCATCATCTCATTTTTGCGGGATACCGGCTGGATAAACTCCGGATGCTCGTTGATATATTCAATGAGCCTTGGAGCATATTTGCTCATACGGAAGAAATAAGCCTCCTCCTTGGCAGGCTGCACCTCACGGCCGCAGTCGGGACATTTTCCATCCACCAGCTGGGACGGGGTCCAGAAGGACTCGCAGGGAGTACAATAAAGGCCCTCATAAGCGCCCTTGTAGATATCGCCCTGATCATAAAGCTTTTTAAAAATCTTCTGAACCTGAGCCTCGTGATCCTTATCTGTGGTGCGGATAAACTTGTCATAGGAGGTATTCATCAGATCCCAGATCCGGCGGATCTCTCCTGCGGAGCGGTCTACAAACTCCTGAGGCGTAACGCCTGCAGCCTCTGCCTTCTCCTCGATCTTCTGTCCATGCTCGTCCGTACCGGTCTGGAAGAATACATCATAGCCCTTTGCTCTTTTATATCTTGCGATACTGTCAGCCAGCACGATCTCATAGGTATTGCCGATATGGGGCTTACCGGAGGCATATGCAATGGCTGTTGTAATATAATATGGTTTTTTACAGTCCTGACACATTTTATTTTCCTCTTTTTTCTGGATTCGGGTCATTCAAAGCGCAGGGCGCTCCTGCCCGTTTTAATGGTTTAAGTATAAGCGTTTCCCACATTTTCGTCAAGACAGCGCCCCTCATAAGTTGTTTTTTCCGCTCGTATAATATATACTACAATTCAGGACGGCGAGAAAGCAGGTATAAAGACGGGCGTCAAGCTCGCTTGTAAGCCCGCCTTTACACCTGCTTTCACATCGGATGAATATCTCGCAAAAACATACCTTATCAAATTTCGGAGGAATATAACACATGACCCTATCAACCCATACAAAAAAACATTTATGGCTGCAGACTCTTTTAGCCCTGCTCCTGTCCATTTCCCTGCTGACCGGCTGCGCCGCTCCCGCTGCGCCCGCCCCGTCTGAAGCTTCCTCTCAGGCGGAAGCCGCTACCTCAGCCTATGAACAGTATGACGAGGACACCTTAAAAGTCCAAAGTGACTTCGACGCCTTTACGGACCAGCTCTTCTGCTCTGAAGTCGCCCAGTCCCCGATTACGCTTCACTACACTCTGGCAGATCCATCCTCATACGGCATCACCGACTATCCCAGAGATCTGGGGACTGTTTCTGTTGAGGACATAAAAAAAGACCTGACCGACGTCAGGGAGCTGTACAGCCGCCTGACTGCGCTGGACAGCCGGAAGCTGCGCGAGGACCAGCTTCTTACCTATACCATTCTTTCATCATACTTAAATACCTGCCTATCTCTGGAGGGACTGGAACTCTATGACCAGCCGCTCTCTGCTACTCTGGGCATACAATCCCAGCTTCCCATTCTCTTATCTGAATACCAGTTTTATACCCGTCAGGATGTAGAAGACTACCTGTCTCTTTTATCGTCCATAAAAATCTACTACGACAGCATCATTGCCTTTGAACAGCAGAAATCCGAGGCCGGACTGGGACTGTGCGACGCAGTCATCGACCGGATCATTCCATCCTGCAGCGCCTATCTGATCGACGCAGATCACAGCTTTATGGCAGAAACCTTTGCTTCCCGTTTAAATAGGATCGACGGCCTTACAGAGCAGGAAAAAAATGACTATATCTCCCGAAATAAAGCTGCTCTGAACGAGCATTTCGTGCCTGCCTACGAAAGCCTGATCGAGGGCTTAAAAACCCTGAAGGGAAAGGGAACCAATGGCGGCGGCCTGTGTCATTTTCCCGAAGGAAAGAGGTACTATGAATACCTGGTAAACGCCCAGACCGGCACGTCCTATAAGGATATCCCTTCCCTGAAAAAGGCAGTGATGGATCAAATGGCGGATGATCTCACCGCAGTCGATGAGCTGCTCACAGCAGATCCCTCTCTGAGTGAAAAAATCCTTTCCTACCGCTTTTCTCCCGAAAAGCCCGAAGAGATCCTGGAAGCCTTAAAAACTCAGTGCCAGCAGGATTTTCCCGAATTAACCGGCTATTCCTACACCATTAAGTCTGTTCCCAAGCCTCTGGAAAGTATTTTAAGTCCGGCCTTTTATCTCACTGTGCCCTTAGACCGTCCTCAGGACAATTCCATTTACATCAACAACGGTTCCACCGGAAGCTCCAGCCTCTACACCACTATTGCCCATGAGGGCCATCCGGGCCATATGTATCAGAACCAGTATTTTAACCAGAATCAGCACTGTAATTTAAGAAGTATCCTGGATTTTAAGGGCTATTCCGAAGGCTGGGCTACCTATGTGGAGCACTATGCCTACACGCTGGAAAATAATGGCCTGGAGGAAGGCGTAGGCGAACTGCTGCATCACAATGCGGCCTTTACCCTGGCGCTGTATGCGCTCCTGGATATCAGCATCCACTACGACGGCTGGGATATGGAGCAAGTGAAAAATTATCTGGACCTCTACTTTAATATTGCCGACCCTGAAGTGGTTTCCTCCATTTATTATGAAATAATGGAAAATCCTGCCAACTATCTGTCCTACTATACCGGCTATCTGGAGATCCGCAATATGGAGCGGGAAGCCAGACAGACCCTTGGCGCCGACTACTCCCAGCTGGAGTTTAACCGGTTTATCCTGGATATGGGACCGGCGCCTTTCGGGGTGATACGGGCTTATTTTGTGAAGTGGCTGATTCCGGAAAAGGGATGAAACCGGAAACGTACAGAAAAAAAACAGCCAAAAGGGAGCGATTCCTTAAACCGCTCCCTTTTGCGTTTACCCCCTCTTATTCATCACACTGATACCACAGTTCTGCCTGTCCCAAACGTGCAACATCTCCCTTTCTGAATCCTATCTCTTCATATTTTCCCACAATGCTTCCATCCAGAAGTCCTCCCGTCAGTTCCAGATAATCTTTTACTATTGCCTTATCTAAAAGGATTCCGTCATGTCCGATTGCAAGTCTGTCAAATTTTTCCTGCTGTTCCCAGATTTTCTTCAGGCTTTCATGATAAATCCGAATCAGACGTTTGTCATTATCAGGCTGACGCATTAAAATAATGCTGTGGTTCACCGTATCTCCGCTGAATAACACGCGGCTTTGACTGTCCAGATAGCATACGCTTCCTTCTGAATGTCCCGGCGTATGTAATGCTGTTAATGTTCTCTCCCCCAGCTCAAAAATATCCCCATCCTTAACAGCCGTATATTCCCCTGTATATTCCGGTTCCTGCTCAGGTATCAGAGCGGTTATCGCTTCCACGTTGCCTTCACCCGGATAACGGACCGGCACCCGGGTCTTTACATAAAACCGGCGCATCTCATTCGTAGCAGGCATTTCCTGAAACAGTTTTTCATCCTCTTTCATCATATATACCGGGCTTTGGGGAAGGGTATAGATCCCTCCGCTGTGATCTGCATGACCATGGGTCAGAAAAATTTCAACCGGCTTCTGCGTCAGCTCTTTTACCGTCTCTCCCAGATTTCCAATCCCGCAGCCGGTATCAATTAAAGCAGCCTTTTCTTTTCCTTCTGCCAAGAAGGCATTCACCAGCCTGAACTCACTCAGACACCAGGTATTGGGCGCAATCTCAGTTATTTCATGCTTCATTTTCTGCATTTTCATTTAAAATTCTCTCCTCTGTCTCCTCGCTTTTTCTGCGAAGTTCCTCGCTGATTTCTCTCATTCGTGCATCGCTTACATTGTAAATAAATTTAAAGCAGACAAATGAAAGAAGAGCGCCAATCATAGGCCACGCGCCTCCCAGCATTTTGATTTTTTCTGGTACGCCTGCCAGCTGTCCCATGGAACCCAGAGTCGGATCATATCCAACTGCCTCCAAAAGAAGAGCGATGATCGATGTACTGGCACTTGCAGCAAAAAATACAATAAATGTAATCGTTGCGTAGACCGTTCCATCATTTCTCTGTCCAGTCAGATACGCCTGATAATCTACTGCGTCTGCGATCAGAGACCATAATAAAAGATTCAGGCAGGTAATAAATGCAGATGCCATAAGCTGACAGAAAATCCATTCTTTAGGTCCAAGAGGAAGAAGCATATTGGCTCCATGCATAAGTGCCGATCCCAGAAGCGGCCATGTAACAAGCGCCTTTTTTCCAAAGCGTTTTACAAGAGGCTTCAAAAATACCATTCCCAAAAGCATTGGCCCCATTGTAGTAAGAGATGCCATAGCAAGACTGGATGTGTCCTGAAAATATGTCATAAATACATACTGGTTTAAAGTAGATACCGGCTGTATAAATAATTTAACGATCACATATGATGCAACTACCGCAATCATAACCCGATTATGCAGAAAGGATTTTGCTACCTGAAGATAGTTAATCTTCTCACCATTTTCATTAACCTTAACTTCTTCCACCAGAACGCGTTCATGAATCAGGGTATGTGCCAAAAACAGACATACTGTGCAGAACACTCCTAAAATAACAGACAGCAGAATAAATCTTCCGGCAATTGGATCATTATTCTGGTCAAACAGCAGGAGAGGCGCAATGGTTGTCGTTCCCATGCTGGCTGCAAAACTTCCTATGCTTCGGAAATTGGAAAGCTCCGTTCTCTCAATCTGATTCGTAGTAATAATATTGGACATTGCTCCATAAGGAACATTGATAAAGGTACCTATAATACCCCAGAAAAAATAGATGAGCAATACCCATACTATTTTTGCTGCATACGGCATAGCGTGAACATTCATAAATAGTATCAGCGTAAATATGGCATACGGAACTGCAAACCACAGCAGATACGGCTTCATTTTTCCATTTTTAGCAGGTGCACGGCGATCCACCGTTCTCCCGATAAATGTGTCATTTAACGCATCCAACGCCTTGCATATAAACACAATGCCTGCAAAATGAACTGCATTCATTCCTAAAAAATATTAACACAGAACAACATCAGATAACTGTTTACAATAACCTGCAGGCTGTTAAAGCCAAGGTCGCCGCACAGGTATCCTATCTTATCTCTCAGTCCAAATGCCGGGGCATTTTTCACATTTTCAATATATGCTATATTCCGTTTCTTCGCTGCTTCCATACTTTTCTTTCCTTCTTCTGTAGTAGACATAACTGTTGGACTGAATAATAATACGCGGAAGAACACTGTACCTTACAGGAAGCTTTTCATTCTTAACGATATTATTAAACAGCAGTTTCAGAGCCTGATATCCTACACTGAAGGGTTTTTTATCAATCACAGCGTCCAGCGCGCCTGTCTGCAATGCCTGACAGCTTTCCTCAAACAGTTCGCTTCCAATCACCGTTCCTGCATTTCTTCGTATCTTCGGATCAATTCTGAGAAATGCCGCTGTATGACGGGCACATGTAAAGTATATGCCTGACGGGTACTCTCCTTCTGACAGCTCCCGGGCGATTCGTTCTGACTGCTCTTCATTCAGTTTCAGTGCAGTTATACTGCACCTCAGTTCCGGACGTCTGCATTTTAATTCTTCTGCAAATACAGCTGCATTCTTATCTGCAAACGGAAGATCCTGACTGAATATCTTTATGTTTCCCTCCCCAACTGTCATCTTGTCCATAAGCTCTGCGGCCATTTTACCTGCAAGCTCTTCATCCGGACCTACCAGACAGGAGTATTGCGTATCATCCCGGCATTTCTGCAGAATGACAACAGGAATCCGTTTTCCCATAATACGGTTCAAAATAGCGGTATACCGCCTGTCATCTCCCAGATCCTCTTTATAAACGATTACTCCGTCATAGCGAAATGGCCGTTCCTAATAAATATTATTCAGACAGGATAAGAATACCATACTCTCCAAATCATGGGCCGGATAATAATATTCCTGAAAAATAATATTATATGGTTCAATCTCTTCTCTTTCCTGAAAATATCCATTCAGAATCTCCTGAACATACAGATGGCTGTCTGCATCGCTTTTTGGAAAAATCACCGCAATATGAATTGGTTTTTTCCGAAGGGAAGACGCTACATAATTAATCTCGTATCCCTGCTGTTTTGCAATTTCCATAATGCGTGTCCGCAGCTGTTCGCCGCAGCCTTCCTTGCCATTCAGCACCCGGTGTACAGTTGTGATAGAAACGCCTGCTGTTTCTGCAATTTGCTTCAGTGTAGTTGTTGATCTGCTCATTTTTTCAGTTCCTTTGCTGGCCAGCGAAAACTGTTAAGTAAACGTTAACGTAAATGTTTTCGTTATCGTTTACTTTTGGGTTACAATTTCTATGTTACCTGTTATATATGGGAATGTAAACGTATTTTTCCACAATAATTTTACATCGTTTTTGTGCATTATATACAATTTTTGCCGTATTTTCCCCTTCTTTATCCTGTTTTTTCAATCTTTCGGAAACATTCTTTCCCTCATCGCACATCCTTCTCCTATTTCTGTCCGGACGATCCGCTTCGTTCCCATTTTTCCCTTTCTTTTTTTTCCGAAAAATTTACTCAAAAAACGGCCCCCATCCAACACATCACACCACATCGGACAGGGAGCCGTTTTTATTTACCATATTCTTATTTTATCCCCCATAAAAAAGATTGGGAAGCAGCATGGTGAATCCCGGAACAAATGTAAGAAGCAACAGTACCAGAATCATGCACAGATAGAATGGAAGGGTTGCCTTGGCAATCTTTTCTATCGGCAGATGGGAAATTGCCGATGAAATAAACAGGCAGGTTCCAACCGGGGGAGTCAAAAGACCGATTCCGCAGTTTAATACCATAATAATGCCAAACTGAATAGGGGTAATTCCTATGCTGGTTGCTACCGGCAGCAGGATAGGCGTAGCGATCAGGATAATCGGGGCCATATCCATTACGCATCCCAGTACCAGCAGAATCGCATTGATCAGAAGGGCAATCACAATCGGGCTTTCTGAAAAACCGATAATCGCATTGGCTGCCAGATCCGGAACATGCAGATAGGTCAGGCAGTAACCGAAAATACTGGATGTGCCGCAGAGAATCAGTACGATTGATAAGGTATCAATACATTCGCCCAGAGCGTTCCATACATCCTTCCAGGTCATCTCTCTGTAGATGCACAGGCCTACGATCAGACTGTAGATAACTGCGATTGCTGCGGATTCTGTAGCGGTAAGTACTCCGAATACAACGCCTACCACTACAATCAATACAGACAACAGAGCCCAGATGGCTGATTTAAAGCATTTGATAAAGGTTTTCAGATGGAAGGGCTGGCCCTTGGGGTAATTTCTCTTAACTGAGATAATATAAGAACCGATCATCAGGGAAAGAGCCAACATTACGCCCGGAATATATCCGGCCATAAACAGGGCGCCTACAGAAAGTCCGCCTGCGGCAGTTGCATAAATTACCATGTTGTGGGAGGGCGGAATCAAAAGCCCCTCAACAGAGGATGTGATGGTAACAGCCGTAGAAAAATCAGCGTCATATCCCATATTTACCATCATGGGAATCTCAATATTTCCCAAAGAAGCCGTATCTGCAGAGGCAGATCCTGAAATACCTCCAAAGAACAGGGATGCCAGAATATTTACCATTGCTGCGCCTCCGCGCATCCAGCCTACCATAGAATCGGCAAGCATAATCAGCCTCTCTGATATACCGCCGCTTCCCATCAGTCCTCCCATGGTGATAAAGAAGGGCACTGCCATCAATGAAAAGGAATTCAGGCCCTTTACCATCTGCTGGCACACATTGGAAAGAGGAATCCCCAGATACAGCAGACAGAGACAGGACGCGATCCCCACTGCAAATGCAATATTAACCCGAAGAAGGATTAAAATAAAAAACGTAGCTAAAAGAATAATTACTGCGATTGTATTACTGTCCACTTACGGCTTCCCCCTTTCCCAGAAATTTCCTTATATCCTTAACCAGCGTTTCCAACTGGAAAATACACATTGCCACGCCAGCAAAGGGCACCGGCGCATACAGCCAGAATCTGGAAAGCGACGGAAGGCTGACATAAACTGCTTTTCCCGCATTTACCGCATAAGGAAATCCCACAAATACCATCATCAGAGAAAATGCCAGCACCAGAAGATCATCGAAAATTTCTATCCCATCTACCAGCTTTTCCGGCATATAACGATCAAGAGATGTCATTCGAATGTGAGTTTTCTTTCGAACGGCCAGAGCTGCTCCTATAAATGCCATATAAATCATACAGGTCAGCGTCATCTCCTCGCTCCAGGCAGGGTCCGGAATAAAGGGAATATACCTTCCCGCAACTGCCATTGAGGTAATTGCAATTTCCGCCACAAGAAACAGCTTACAGATTACTTTAATAATACTGTATAAATAATCCAGTATTCCTTTTTTTACCTTTTTCTCCTCAGTCATAATTCCCCTCCTTCAGCTTACAGACTTTATTCAGCTAAAGAAGTAATCTGCTTATACTCCTCTTCCATTCCCTTTGTATACTGAGAAATGATGTCAGCGCAGGCTTCCTTCCAGGGCGTATAATCTGTTACTTCTGTAAATTTAACACCTTTTTCCTTCAGGCGGGCAATACTCTCAGACTCTTCTTTTTCTGAAAGCTCTTTTGCGTACTGGCTGGTTTCCTTTCCGGCCTCCATAATGGCATCCTGCTGTCCCTTTGAAAGCTCTGCCCAGGATGCATCTGATACGACAACCTCTGAAGCTGACATGGTATGATGGGACAGGATTACATTGGGCGCAACCTCATTAAATGCATTTGATTCATAAAGAGGCACCGGCTGGTCTGCGCCGTCTACCACTCCGGACTGCAGGCTGGTATACAGTTCATTAAAGGATATTACTGTCGGATATGCCCCCAGAGCTTCTACTACGCCTGTAAGAATCGGATCACTGGATACACGGATTTTTCTTCCTTTTAAACCTTCAATTCCATTTACTTCCTCAGACATGAAGAAATCTCTGAAGCCCTCTTCCTGATAATACAGTCCGTGAATGCCAAGTCCCAGTTCTTCCGGTTCTGCAAGAATCTTCTGTGCCAGATCTGTTTCCGTAAATTTCCAGAACTGGTCTCTGTTTTCAAAGGTAAACGGTACGCTCAATAAGGAAGACAGCTTTGCTCCATAGCTGTTTAAGGCAAAACAGGAAATACGGCATAAATCCACCGTTCCGCTGTTGTTTGTCATTCCGTCAAGAACATCTGCCTCAGCTCCCAGCACACCGCTGGCCTGAATATCAATCACAACGCTTCCGTTAGTTTTTTCCTCTACTTTGTCCTTAAAAAAAGTGGCAATTTCCCCATCCAGTGAATCAATGGAGTTTACCTCTGCATAAACAAGGGTAACGGCTCCGTCTGCCTTTGCAGACGTTTCCTTTGGTGCCTGCTCCGTTTCCCCGGAAGGAGCCTGGCTTGGTTTTTCCGGCGCTTTTAAGCCGCAGCCTCCCAGTGTACCAATCATTCCGGCAGCAGCTATAAGTGCAATCATTTTTTTGTACTTCATAAAATTTCCTCCCTCATATACAGTCATTTTTTTACAACAAATCCTGCCGGTATCCCAAAATCTTTCCCCAGAGGATACCGGCAAAATATATCTTTTAATTAGTGGAAATACTCTACCTCAAAGCCGACTACCTTTCCCAGCTCCTGAAGCTCTTTTACATGGTTTCCGTAAATAATGGCCTGATGATGTCCGTAGCCGCCGTTAGCAAGAGCCTGACGGAATTCTCTTGCTCCGCCTTCTACGTCATAGTAAACAGCCGGGCTGCAGTAAACAGGACGGAACTCACATCCGATGGTATGGCCTACAGCAACCATCATCTTTGTACCCCGTCTGTTGAAGCGGCCAAAGGTTACAACCTGTCCCTCATTCTCATTCATATCTACATGATAATGAGTTCCCCATCCGTGGGTGGTAAACGGCGCCAGCTCGTATTTCTGCTCAGGCTCTCCGAAACCGTTCATCTTTCTGGTCGGAACTGCGTGGTGGATTTCCAGAACATCATGGTCAAAGGTCTGTCCGGGCTGTGTTAACAGGTTCGGCATTCCCAGCTGCTCCAGGGTTTTGCTTCCTTTAAGCACCAGTACAGGATTTCCCATAAATACGCTCTGTCTGGTAAGATACATCATCATCATCATTGCCATCCAGACTGCCAGATCCTCTTCACATGCAGATGGAATACGGTCGTCTTTATTTAAAGAATGGCACAGACAGGGAACAAATTTCTTCTCCCACGGAATCCGGCTGGCACAAAGCTCTTTACAAGGTGTTGTAAATGCATTGCAGTCATACTGCTCCATCATCTTTCTTACTGCATGGAAATAGCGAAGGTCATTGCAGACATATTCCGTTTTAACATCTGTCTTCTGCGCGCCTTCAACCAGTGCCTCTGCTTCCTTCTGAATACCATCATCTACAGGTGTAGCATCATAGTATTTCATAACCTGACGGAAGTCGATACGGTTGTTGCGGATGCCATACTGGGTAAACAGATGGGTCAGGTCGCAGGTACTCGTATTTACAGAAGCCGGCGTCTGCTCCGTATTGGAAAGGATCAGAATTTTGGTATTGGCTACTGCCTTTCTTACCTGAAGATTGGTAAGAATCTTGTTGTACTCCTCATAATCATGAGCCATATATGCCTCTAAGCCGATATCGCGATAAAAGCCGATCAGGTCGATGGGTGTAGGTCCCAGATTAATCATTGAAATCGGTTTCCTCAGCCGTTCAATTCCCGGAACACGGTATGTGATCAGGTATAAATCAACCTCATGGTTCTCAGGAAGAAGCTTGTCAAATTCGGAATCCTTTACTACAAAGCTCTCATCAAACTCAATGTAAACAGGCTCCATCAGGTTGCATCGGGTCAGATCCAGATTTGCCTTCAGTTCATCATACCACTGCTTAAACTCTTCTTTGCCCAGACGCTTTTCATATTCGGGAGTACCAGTCTCTTCCGGTCCTACACGGCAGGGTCCCTCCCAGTAATCAGAATGTACCAGATTGGAAAACACCGGTCTTAAGTTTACCTTCACATCCATTGCATACTTCATAGCTTTATTTCCTCCTCTAACATGTTCTTTGTTCTATTTTCAAAATGCGCCATTTTCCAGTAGCATTTGAAAAGTCCATTTTCCTTTATTTCCGGATAAATCACATCATCTGAAATGCATTTCAGAAACTCCGGCGGATTTTCCCATATCTCTGTTTCTTTTTTTCCGTCATACAGATCCTTATATATATGTAAAATGCCTTTTACCAGAACAGAATCACTGTCGGCCCTGAAATAAATCAGGCCGTTCTCTTTCAGAACCTCTGTCCATATTCCCGTTTTGCAGCCTTCAATCCGGTATTGATCCCTGCGTATCTCCTGTTCATCCAGCCTTCCTATTCCCAGCCCGATCAGGTATTCCCCCTGAGAGAACGGATCGCACAGCTCGCTGAAATCCTGCGTATACTTTTTAATTTTTTCCTCTATGCTCATACCTTTCTCAGACTGTTCAGCCCTTCCAGGGCAGCTGCCAGACGGTCTGAATCCTCCTTTGTGTTATAAACTGCAAGCGACACCCTGCACAGGCTCTGACGCTCCAGACGCTTCATCAGGGGGTATGCGCAATGGGAACCGCATCGGACTGCAATATCCTTAAGTCCTAAAAGCACTCCCACATCATAAGCCCCTATCCCATCCATTTCAAACAGGATAATCGGACTGTCCGGACCGGAATTTAAAATATGCAGGCCCTTTATTTTTTCGAGCCTTTGCCTTGTATAAGCTGCAAGAGCCTTTTCATGCTCTAAAAGCGCTTCAAACTCATTTTCCTGTAAAAATTCAATTGCCGCCTCCAGTCCCAGCGCTCCTCCGATATTCTGGGTTCCGCCTTCGAACTTTTCTGTATTGCTTTTATATATGATCTGATCTCCGTCTCCCCGTAAAACCATATCCCCTCCATACAGAAGAGGGGGAATCAGCTCCAGACAGCTTTGCTTTCCATACAGCACCCCAAGTCCCATGGGACCGTATATTTTATGAGAGGAAAAACTCAGAAAATCACAGTCCAATTCCCGGACGGAAATCATCCGGTGAACAATCAGCTGGGTGGCATCCACCAGTACCAGAGCGCCTTTGTTATGTGCCTCAGAAATAATTTTCTTTAAATCGGGACAGAAACCGCCTGCATTTGACATGCCTGTAACAGCAACAAGCTTTGTATGGCAGTCTATTAATTTCAGCAGCTTCTCTGTCTTTAAAGATCCATCCTCTTCTGCTTCTGCCACCCGGAATTGTGCACCGGTTCTCCGGCAAAGCTCCTTCCATGGAAAATAATTGGAGGAATGCTCCAGCTCCGTAGTTACTATATTGTTCTCCGGCCCTGTCAGGCCATCCATTCCGGCAGCCACGAGATTAATTGCCTCTGTACTGCTTTTTGCATATACAATTTCCTCCGGCGTACGTGCGTCAATCCAATGGCTGACCGTCTGTTTTGAGTGCGCATAGTATTCTGACGCCCTGCTGCTGAGTGGATAATTCCCCCGATGAATGTTGGAGTTTTCTGATAAATAAAACTGCCTTACCCTGTCAATTACCCCTTCGGGCTTCTGGGAGGTGGCTGCATTATCCAGATAAACCAGCCTTTTATTCTGACTGAAAACAGGGAACTTACTGCGTATCTCCTGTTGTTCCATATTCCTCACCTGTCTTTCCATACTTTATAACCATACGGCATAAATCATCTATGGAAGCAATTTCAACTGCATCCTCATCCGTAAAATGAATTCCCAGTTCCTTTTCAATAAAAAGTATCAAAAGCGTTTTTTTCTGTGTCACCAGATTACTCTGATGACAGTCATATTTTTCTATTTTCGACTGAATCACCTGATCCGGCAGAGAAGCGTCCTCCTTATTCCGGCTTTTAATGCTTAATATGATAAGCTTTCTGATATCGTCTGTTTCATCCTCCGGTATCATCAGCTTGCAGCACACCGCCTTTTTCAAAAGAGGCTTTATGGTATTTTCATTCCGTTCATTTCCGGAAATATATGCAATTTCCTCTAAAAGCTTTTTTGACTCATTTGCCTTTTCAATTATCGTTTCAATCATACAATTCCACCGTCTGTTTTAAACAATTTCTCAATATGTTCATGAAATTATTTGTTTATTCTTGTGTTTTCTTGATTTTTATTATATAATATGCACAAATTATTTTTTGATATAAAAATCATGTTTTTTTGCATTTTATTCAAAGGAGAACCCATGTCAACTCTTTACAAAAGCTTTTTGGAAAATTTCCCCGATGAATTTTCCATTGCCCATAAGATTGCCCCGCAGACAGAAAAAAAGACCTTCCATATGCATAAGCAGCTGGAGGTCATTTACACAATCTCTTCTAATATGAAATGCCGGACGGAAAAAGGCATCCGGTCGATCCCCAAAAACAGTCTGGTTCTTCTTAATTCCATGGATCTTCATTATTTCTTTACAGATCCCGGAAGCGGCCTGTGTGACCGGTATGTTCTTTACTTTTCACCCTCTTTTATCTCACCTCTTTCCACTCAGGAGGTTAACCTTCTGGAAAGCTTTAATGTAAGCCGGATGGAGCATCCAATCATCCTTTCAGCGCCCGAATGTCAGCAAACCCACTGGCTGTACCTGATGGATCAGATGATTTCTCAGCTGAAGCTTGTCAATTCTGCTTCCCCCTGTCAGGACAGCTTCGGAACTGTACTTCATATCAAATTCCTTTTAGGGCAGTTTCTTTTAATGGTAAATCAGCTTTACTGGCAATCTTACGGGAATGTCCAAAGCGCTCTATACAAAAACCATTCTCATCTTGTAATGGAAATATGCGAGTTTATACACAGCCATATCCAATGCCCTATTTCTTCAGATTCACTTGCCGACCACTTTCATATCAGTAAAACCCAGCTGTACTACCTCTTTAAAGAGGTTCTTGGAACTACTGCCGGAGATTTTCTGATTGAATGCAGAATGACCTGCGCTAAAAATTATCTGATCAACAGCGAGTATTCTGTTGAAATGATCAGTGAACTGGTTGGTTACCACAATTTAAGTTCTTTTTCCAGAACCTTTAAAGCCCTTTCCGACTGCAGTCCCCTGCAATACAGGAAAAAACACAAGCTTCATTCTCCGAATGATAAAGGGGAATAAAAAAAGGAAAGGCGAACATTCATCGTCTTTCCTTTCTTAATTTCTTAACTTTCCATCTGCCGTCCCAGAAATCCGGCGGCAGTGACTGCCAGCTTCATTTCCATCTCGCCAAACCGTGCCTTTGGTTCCCGGCTCATAAGGGATACAGAACCAATGGCGTCCCCTTCACAGATAATAGGAGCAATCACCTGGGCGGTAATGCCCTCCAGCTCTTCATCTACCAGCTGAATAACATTTTTTTCATTCTTTCCGGCCTGATAGGTGATACGGTCGTTGATGGCCTGCTCCAGAGAACGACTTATAGTCTTTTGCAGCAGCTCCTTTCTGGAGCCGCCCGCCACAGCCACTACCTGATCCCGGTCTGTAATACAGACGATCAGTCCGGTAGACTGGGCCATGGCATCTGCATACTGGCCTGCAAAAGCAGTAAGCTCCATCATGGGAGAATACTTCTTTAAAATAATCTCTCCCTCACGGTCTGTAAAAATCTCGAGAGGCGTTCCCTCACGCAGCCGAAGGGTGCGCCGGATTTCCTTGGGTATTACCACCCGCCCCAGATCGTCGATTCTTCTTACAATTCCTGTAGCTTTCATTTCGCAGTTTCCTCCATTTTACATCTTTGTACTCTTTCTGAAATCATTGAAAAAGTACCTCCATTTATCCTTAAGACTGGTTGTAAATGTAGTATTTGTAAATGGTGGGATTTTATGCGCGAAATTTACTTCTCCTCCCCCTCCGGATACTCCACCACATAAAATTCATATCCGTTCACCACGGTCGTACTTCCATATGTATCCTTCCGTTTAAATTTTCCTCCGTAATTGGCATGGACATGGCCGTGGAAAAAAAATTTCGGGTGGTATTTATCCATCAGGGTAAGAAATGCTTTAAAGCCCCGGTGAGGCAGATCCTCCATATCATTCAGGCCGAAGGCCGGCGCATGGGTTACAAGGATATCAAAGCCTCTGTGCCAGAGAAGCTTCCATCTCAGCTTTCGGACGCGGGCCCGCATCTGGCGCTCTGTGTACTGGTTGGCCGAGCCCGGAATATATTCCATCGAACCTCCCAGCCCCAGGATCCGGACTCCCTTATACACATAAATATCGTCCTCAACGCAGATACAGCCCTCCGGCGGCTTATAGGCGTATTTATTGTCATGGTTGCCCCTTACATAAACTAAAGGCGCATGACACACGCTGGCAAAAAAAGTCAGATATTCCGGCGGAAGATCTCCGCAGGAAATCAAAAGGTCAATGTCCTTAATCCTCTCAGGATCATAATATTCATACAGGAGCTTTGACTCCTGATCTGATAAAATCATTATATTCATACCGCTATTTCTCCGTCTGTACACTCTCGTCTACACGGATGCCCTGAAGCTGCATCCGTTCTCTTGCCTCGTCATTCAATTCTTCCAGATCCGGCACGCGTCCCACTACATTTTCAGCCAGCCAGTTCATGGTTACAATATCTTCTGAGCGCAGACGTTCTCCCTCCCTGCATCGGATGATTCCCTCCTGGTCATACATGAAACCGTCAAAGGGATGAAAGCTTCCGGAACGAACGGAATTTTTCAGAAATTCAATCAGGCGCAGCGTACCGTGAGGCAGGTTTCCGGAACAGATTACGTCGATCACATCTGCCGACATTCCCCACCAGTAATTAACCGCTTTTTTGCCCTTTCTGGCTTCCAGCTCCTCATTGCTTTCAAAGGCCAGCTGAACCATCTGCTCGTAGAATTTCCCCCAGTTCCAGATAGGCGAAGCCAGATTGAAAACCTCTCCATTATCTTCCTGTACATAAAGGCCATATTCCCTAGAAGGATGTCTGGGGATAATCATATCCTTTCCGGAAATGTACCGGATCCCCTGTTCTCTCAGCCGTTCTGCCGCTGTCTTTTCATGGTTGATCCTGCGCCATTCCAGATATACCTTTACATAAGGGTTGATCATCCGCGCGCCCATGGCAAAAGCGTTGATATCTGCAAGAATCCCATAGGTGGGCTGATCTGCAATATACCCCAGCTTATCCTCTCTGGAAACGGCTGCCGCTATAGCTCCCATAAGGAATTTTGCCTCATACATCCTTGCATAATACGTACAGATAGAGGAATAGGACATATTTACAGAACAGTTGTAAATCTTTACCTCAGGATGCAGAATGGCGGATCTCACGCTCTGATTTACCATCTTGGAATTTGTTGTAAATATCATGGTGCAGCCGGCCTGAACTAGTTTTTCTATGGCCCGGGCGATATCCCCTTCTGTATCTGCCCCTTCGATAACTACCGTGGAAATACGCCCCTCAAAGGCCTCCTCCAGATACTGCCGCCCCAGCTCATGGCCGTAATTCCAGCTGGAATTTTCAATGGTATCCGCATAAACAAATCCGATTTTCAAATGCTCCGGCATATCATCTGCCGGAAGAAACCATTTCCATATGGACGGTTTATGCTCCGTTTCCATTTCCTCCGGTTCTTCGATCAGCTCTACCTTCCGTCCCCGGTTAGCAAGCTGGATCTCTTCCCAGATTTTCATCAGCGCCCGGTACATTTCCCGTTCTGTCTGTCCTTTTACGCTGTCGTAACCGTAGATTTCGATATAGACTAAAAACGCATCTCCCTCTGTGAGCTGAAGCTGATCCCCATGGGCCATGCTGTAGGCCTTTGCAAAACGCCCGTAGGAGGAGCGGAAAAATAAACGTTCCTCCTGAGTCCAGACCTGATCCGGCTCCATTCCCATCAGTTCCAAAAGCTTCTTATAGCTGCCTTCCTTGCTGAACCATACATCACAGTTTGAAGAAATGCGGTAAAAATCCAGAAATTCATAATACAGCCTGTTTTCCTTGTCATCTGTACGTTTGGGGATCAGGCGCGTTACGCTTCCCGGTATGCTGTAGGCACCCAGATATTTCATTACACTGACCCGCTTATTTCCCTCCTGAACGTAAAACTGATTCATAAATTCGTAGGCAACAACCGGTTCCTGGATTCCCTCCTCTACCTGATACTTGTAAAGGGATGTCCATTTAGCCCCAAATTCGGACCGTTCCGGCAAAAGGGGCATAAAATTACTGGCAAAGGAGCTGGAACGCTCTGCCGTCTTTGTCCCTACCATTTTTGCCAGAGGAATATCCATTACCCCCAGATTGACAGTTGCTACAATATCTGTATTCGCCAGAATGTTATCCAGCACGGGAAGGTATGGATACTCGCCTCTTGCTAAAGCATCCTGATACCGCTTTCTTCCCATTTTCAATGCATATCCATAATCTGTATCCGGCATAACCGCTACCTCCTGTCTCCTGTTTTTTAATCTGCCCCGTTTCCGCCCGGTTCCTTCTGCCCCAGCTTCCCCAGCTGCTCCAGCATAGTTCTGGCCTTTTCCAGCATGATTAAGCTGTCGCTGTTTTTATTCTTTCGGTCCACATAGTGAAATACCGGCGTTTCTCCCGGCACCAGCTTTAATTCTCCCTTATAAGACTGCACAAAATCCGGAATCCTGGTCACATCCAGTTTCGCCTTCTGATACATGGTAAGCCGGATTTCCTGGCGGTTTACAAATACCTCTGTCACATAGGCTCTGTGTGCCAGAGCCCGCACCATGGCAATCTTTAAAAGATTCTCTACGCTCTTTGGGATATCTCCAAATCGGTCTAAGAGTTCATCCTGCATATCCATATATCCCTCATCCGTTTCAATGGTGGAAATCCTCTTGTAAATATCCAGCTTCTGATATTCATTTTTAATATAAGACGGAGGAATGTAGGCGTCAATATCACATTCTACCGAAGTTTCGTAAAGATCCGCCTCTGTTTCTTCCCCTTTCAATGCAAGCACTGCCTGATTAAGCATTTTGCAGTACAGATCATAGCCTACTGCCTCCATGTGGCCATGCTGCTCTGCGCCCAGCACATTTCCGGCCCCACGGATTTCCAGATCCCGCATGGCAATCTTGATGCCTGAGCCCAGCTCCGTAAACTCGCGGATCGCCTGAAGGCGCTTTTCTGCTTCTTCCTTTAAAAGCTTATCTCTCTTATACATGAGAAACGCATAAGAAACCCGGTTAGAACGTCCCACACGGCCCCTGAGCTGGTACAGCTGAGAAAGTCCCATATGGTCTGCATCGTGGATAATCATGGTATTGGCATTGGGGATATCCAGTCCTGTTTCAATAATTGTTGTGGATACCAGCACATCAATTTCCCCGTTGATAAAGTCCGTCATGATCCGTTCCAGCTCATGTTCTTTCATCTGTCCGTGGGCAAAGGTCACAACCGCATCCGGCACCATAGCCTGGATCTTTCCTGCTACCTCATCAATATCTGTTACACGATTGTATACATAATACACCTGTCCATTCCGGGCCAGTTCCCGGTTAATGGCCTCCCGTACCATTTCCTCATTATACTCCATTACATAGGTCTGAATGGGAGTACGGTCCACCGGCGGCTCCTCTAACACACTCATATCCCGGATTCCGGCCAGACTCATATGAAGGGTTCTGGGGATCGGCGTAGCGGTCAGGGTCATTACGTCCACATTTTCCTTCATCTGCTTGATCTTTTCCTTGTGGGTCACGCCAAAGCGCTGCTCCTCATCAATAATGAGAAGTCCCAGATCCTTAAACTGCAGGTCTTTTGAAAGAACCCTGTGCGTACCGATTACGATATCCACCAGCCCTTTCCGCAGCCCCTCCAGAGTTTTCTTCTGCTGGGCCGGGGTACAGAACCGGCTCATCATCTCGATTCTAACTGGAAAATCTTTCATCCTCTGAACAAAGGTATTGTAATGCTGCTGGGCCAAAATCGTAGTAGGGACCAGATAGACCACCTGCTTGCTGTCCTGTACTGCCTTAAACGCGGCCCGCAGGGCGATTTCTGTTTTTCCGTATCCCACGTCGCCGCAGATCAGACGGTCCATGATCTTTGGACTTTCCATATCCGTTTTTACAGCGTCAATGGCGTCTAACTGATCCTCTGTTTCATCATAGGGGAACAGCTCCTCAAACTCCTTCTGCCACACCGTATCGCTGCCGTACTGGAAGCCCTTCTGCTCCTGACGGGCCGCATAAAGCTTTACCAGATCCTTTGCGATTTCCTGAACGGCACCCTTTACCTTTGCCCTGGTTTTTGTCCATTCAGAGCCTCCCAGACGGTTGAGCTTTGGCTTTTTCGCCTCTGAGCCCGCATATTTCTGGATACTCTCCAGCCGGGTGGCAGGCAGATACAGATTGCCTCCATCTCCGTATTCAATCTTGATATAATCCTTTACCACCTTGTCCCGCTCTACCTTTTCAATTCCCCGGTAGATACCAAGGCCGTGCTCCTCATGGACTACATAATCTCCCACGGACAGCTCGGAAAAGCTCTGGAGCGCCCGGCCCTGATAGCTCTGCTTCTTCCGTTTCTTTTTCTTCTTTTCCACCCCGAACATATCGCCCTCGGTAATGAAAACAAATTTAAGCAGAGGATATTCAAAGCCCCGGTGGAGATTTCCGTAGGTAACCATGATCTCTCCCGGAAGAACCTTCCGTTCTGCGCGGCTTTCCTCTCCTTCCGTCTCTCCGTCCGGACAGTAGGCCCGCAGATCATATTCCCGTAAATCCCCTGCCAGACGGCTGGCTCTTGTACGGGAGGCAGATAAAAGCACCACCCGGTAACCTTCCTTTTTCCAGCGGGTCAGATCCTTAATTAAAATTTCAAAACTGTTCTGGTAAGAATTTACATTTCTCACATCAAAGCTGAACTTATGGTTCACCTTCATTCCCGGCAGCTTCTGATCCAGCCCTGTGAGCATAATGCTGTACGGCCCCTGAAGCCTTCCGAGAACCTGTCCTGCGGGATAGAGAAGCTCTGTCTGTCCCGGCAGCAGGTATCCCTTTTCCAACCGGTGAACCATGCTTTCACGAAATTCCAGCTCGATTGTTTCTCCCCGCTCCTTCAGCCGTCCCGGCTCGTCTAAATAAACAACACAGTCCCCTTGAGGAAAATAATCGGAAAATGATACAGTTTCTGGACAGAAATACCGGATATAGCCATCCAGTCCGCCTCTCTTCCAGCCCTCACGGATCCCTTCTGTCAATTCCCGTATGATTCCCTTAATCCGGATGGCTTCCTCACGGCGTTTCTGTCCCTCCAAAGCCTTCACATAAGAGGCCGTTTCCTCCTCCAAACGCTTTATCCCTTTCTCCAGCTGTCCTTTCGTTAAGACAGTTTCCGATGCAGGATAGATTACAACCCGGTCTAACTGTTCTACCGACCTCTGGCTTTCCGGATCAAAGGTACGGATGGAGTCCACCTCATCATCCCACAGTTCAATGCGCACCGGAACTTCCTCGGTGAGCGGAAAAATATCTATGATGCCTCCCCGGATGGAAAACTGGCCCATACCGTCTACCTGGCCCGTACGCTCATATCCCAGCTCTGTAAGCCGCTCCTTCCACTGATCCAGCTCAATAACCTGTCCGCATTCCACGGTCACTGCATGCTGCTTTAAAAATGCCAGAGGCATGAGATGGTCCATCAGACCGTCGATTGTCGTTACAACTACACCGCCCTCATCCTCCATCAGATGGCGCAGTACAGAGATCCTCTGCCGGGTCATCAGATTTCCATGAATATCCGCAGCATAAAAAAGCAGATCCTTGGCCGGATAAAGCCAGACCTGCCGGGTAAAGCTGCGGAAATCATCATAGATTTCCTTGGCCCTCTGCTCATCATAGGTAACAACCAGCTTCCAGGGAAATCCCCCGTCCTCCCCCAGCTCATGCATGAGGTGAACCTTCTGGGATTCCAGCGTCCCGGCCGCCTGCAGAGGCCCCTTTGCCTTTTTTAAAGCCTCCAGAAGATTTTCATACTCCTGTAATTCCAGTAACGGATTTTCCATGATTTCCCTTTCTGCCTTTCCTTGATAATATTGAAGTTTCCGTACATTACAGTGTGACCTGCTGTCTGATACCCAGAGCGACTTTGGAGACCATTAGTAAACCTTAGAAAAATCTCAGTCTCCTAGGTTTTCTTATGGTCGGAGACCGGAGCTCTGGGTATCAGACTGCGGGGTGTGCTGTGATGTGCGGAAACTCACTCCTTATGCCCATTAAACTGATTCATCGCCGCCTCAGCCCCGTCTGTGATCATCACCTGAGCTGCTTTCGCCGCTGTCTTAAAGGCTTCTTCCATCACCCTTCTGTCCTCAGCAGAAAAACGGCCAAGCACATAGTCCGCCAGATCCATTCTGGGCGGCTTGGCTCCTACTCCTACCTTAATCCGTGGAAATTCCTGGGTTCCCAGATGGGCAATGATGTTCTTTATTCCATTATGTCCTCCGGCGCTGCCCTTTCTGCGGATCCGGAGCTGTCCCGGCTCCAGACTGATATCGTCATATATTACAATGATATGCTCCGGATCGATTTTGTAGAAATCCGCCGCCTCCCTGACACTTTCACCGCTTAAATTCATAAAGGTCTGGGGCTTTAAAAGGATTGCCTTTTCTCCGCCGATGACGCCTCTGCCATAAAGCCCCTTAAACTTCTTCTCCTCCACCGATGTATTGAGCATATCTGCCAGCACATCCAGGGTATCAAAACCTGCATTGTGTCTTGTCTTATCATACTCCCTTCCAGGATTTCCCAAACCAACGATCAAATACATATATCTGTTTTCCTCTTTCTTTATCTCAAAATTTATCCTCTTCCGCAGAAAAATGCCTGCGGTGCTGCAGTGTCTGTCCATATGTCCGCCGTATACAGACACGCCCATAAGCGCTAGACTCCCGCACATGGGGTGTCTAACGCTTATCTTTTCTTTATTCTATCAAATTATAAGTGGATTGTAAATGCAGTGCGGCAGATCCGACCATCCAGCCTTTACGCCGCATCCGGTTCCTGATATTCCCTGGTCTCTGCCATAGTTTCTCTGGCCCGTTTTTCTGTAAAGAGTCCGCACTTCACCAGACGCTCCAGCACCTGCTCCTGGCGCTTGGCAGCCAGTGCCGGATTTACTGTGGGGGCATATTGGGAAGGAGCATTGGGAACACCGGCTAACAGAGTACTCTCATAATCGTCCATATCCTCAGGAGCCTTTCCAAAGTAACCCTCACTGGCATCCTTAATGCAGTAGTATCCGTTTCCAAAGTAAATAGTATTCATATAAAGCTCAAGAATCTCATTTTTACTGTATTCCTTTTCCAGAGCAAAAGCCATAAATACCTCTGCCGCCTTGCGCTCCATCTTCTTTTCCTGTGTAAAATACAGGTTCTTTGCCAACTGCTGGGTAATGGTGCTTCCGCCTTCCACAAAAGCGCCTGCCCTTATATCATTGATAACCGCACGGGTAATGGCGATGGGGTCAATACCGATATGACCGTAAAAGCGGTGGTCTTCCACAGAGAGAACCGCATCTACATACGTTTCCGGAAGCTCTGCAAATTCCGTATAGTTTTCCTTGGAACGGATCTGCTCTACCTTGTCCTTAAGGCTGATCTGGCTGATGGCATCTCTGTACATATCATAGCCCTTCATGCCTACATTTACGCAGATACAAATAACCGCTGCCGCCATGATGCCAATGGTCCACTTAAGACCCCTTTTTAATATGTTCCAGTTTTTACCGGTTCTCATCTGTCCACCTTCTTTCTCTTTCGTACGTTTATTTCTTATAATATCATTCTAGCACATTCTCCCCCTTGTGTCCTTGAGAAAGCCTTAAAGAACTCTAACATAAATCTGACGCTTTCTGAAATATTTTCTAAAGATATTCCCCATTCATCTGGAATCCATGCTAAAATAGAGCCGTAAAACACACAAGGAGAATTTTTATCATGGAAACAGTTAAAAAGAACCGTTCCGGTACAACGGATCTGACCGTGGGACGCCCCCTGGCTCAGATCCTTCGTTTTGCCCTTCCTCTGGTGCTGGGTACACTTTTTCAGCAGCTCTACAGCTTTGCAGATACCATTATTGTAGGCCGCTGTCTGGGAACCGACGCCCTGGGAGCTGTAGGAACCACCTACTCCCTGAACTTTCTGATCCTTGGCTTTATCCAGGGAGCCTGTGTGGGATTCGGCATCCCGGCAGCCGAATCCTTTGGAGCAAAGGATCATAAAAATCTGGAGCGCTTCCTCATCAACGGAGCCACCCTCTGCATTGGGCTCAGCGCTGTCTTTACTGTTATCACCACCCTGACGGCCCCTCCGCTCCTAAAGCTCATCCACACGCCGCCTGAGCTCTTTGATGATGCCTCTCTTTATATCCGCATCATTTTCCTGGGAATTCCTGCTACGGTTCTGTACAACTACTCCTCCAGCGTCCTGCGGGCCATGGGAGATTCCAGACATCCCTTTTATTTCCTTTTGGCCTCCAGTCTCCTGAATATTGCCCTTGACTGGATTTTAATCGTTCCTTTCGGAATGGGAGTAGACGGAGCAGCCATCGCTACTGTAATCAGCCAGGCCCTCAGCGGCCTGCTCTGTACCTGGTGGTTCTTCTCCAAAACTGCAAAAGGACACGGCCTGAGCTTTACTAAAAATAAGCTGCGCCTTTCCTCCCACCACTGCAAAAAGCTGGCCTACATCGGCCTTCCCATGGGCTTTGAATACTCCGTTTCCGCCATTGGAGCCGTTATTATGCAGGACGCCATCAACCTCTTGGGAAGTACTGCCGTAGCCGCACAGACCGCGGGAGAAAAAATCCGCCAGATGTTCACCCTTCCCATGGAAAGCGTGGGTATGGCTATGGCAACCTATGCCGGCCAGAACCACGGTGCAAGGCGCACCGACCGCATCCGCCAGGGTATAAAGGACGGCTGCAAAATCCAGCTGTGCTACTGCGCTGCCGCCTGGACCGCCATTTTCCTGTGCAAAGGTTTTTCCGTCGGGCTGGTGCTAGGAGACGCAGACCCGGCAGTCACTGCCGGAGCGCTGGAATACTTAAGCGTTATGAGCCTTCTGTTCTGCTTCCACGGCCTCTTAATGATCTTCAGAAATACCCTTCAGGGCCTTGGATACAGTATGCAGGCTGTTATATCCGGCATCGGCGAGCTGGTCGGACGAAGCCTTGGAGGCCTTCTGGCAGTAACAAAGCTGGGATATCTTGGCATCTGTCTGGCCAATCCCATTGCATGGGCCTTAGCCATGTTTTACTGTATTTTTATGGTAACACGGGTAATGAAAAAAGAACGGTAGACCCCTTTTCATAACTATGATAGACTATAGTTATATTCGTTCTGGGCCTTATTTACCATCAGGCTTTGAATCTCAAAGAGAGGAGAATTTCTTATGAGCAAAAATAATCTGTATGATGTAATCATCATCGGTGCCGGCCCTTCCGGCATCTTCTGCGCCTATGAGCTGATCCGTCAGAAACCGGAACTTAAGATCCTTATGGTCGAAAAGGGCCGTCCCATTGAAAAACGTGTCTGCCCCAAGCGCACTACCAAGGTCTGTGTAGGCTGCAAGCCCTGTTCCATCACAACTGGATTTGCAGGCGCCGGAGCATTTTCCGACGGAAAGCTTTCACTGTCTCCAGATGTAGGCGGAAACCTGCCCGAAATCCTGGGGTATGACGAGACGGCTGCGCTTTTAAAGGAATCTGATGACATTTATCTGAAATTCGGGGCAGACAAAAATGTATACGGCATTGACAAGCAGAAGGAAATCGAAGAAATCCGCCGCAAAGCCATCAACGCCAACTTAAAGCTCATCGAATGCCCCATCCGTCACCTGGGTACAGAGGAAGGCTACAAAATCTATACCCGCCTTCAGGAGCACCTGCTGGCTCAGGGCATTGAGATGAAATTTAACACCATGGTAAAGGACATCCTGATCGACGGCGATACCGTAAAGGGTATTGTAACGGACAAAGATGAAACCTTCTGCGCACCGGAGATCGTAGCTGCCATTGGCCGCGAGGGTTCTGACTGGTTCTCCCATGTCTGCGATAACCACCACATTGAGACAAAGGTTGGAACCGTGGATATCGGCGTCCGCGTTGAAGTCCGCGACGAGGTTATGAAATTCCTCAACGAAAACCTTTATGAGGCCAAGCTGGTCTACTACACACCTACTTTTGACGATAAGGTACGTACCTTCTGCAGCAATCCTTCCGGCGAAGTAGCTACCGAATACTATGAAAACGGCCTTGCAGTAGTAAACGGCCATGCATATAAATCACAGGAATATAAGACAAACAATACCAATTTTGCCCTTCTGGTAAGCAAAAACTTCACCCGTCCCTTTAACGAGCCCATCGAGTACGGCAAACACATTGCGCAGCTCTCCAATATGCTCTGCGGAGGCAGGATCATGGTCCAGACCTTCGGCGACTTCCAGAGAGGCCGCCGCACCACAGAGGAGCGCCTCTGCCGCAACAACCTGATCCCAACCTTAAAGGATGCGGTTCCCGGCGATCTGTCCCTTGTATTCCCCTACCGCATTATGACGGATATCAAGGAAATGATCCTGGCCCTGGACAAGGTCACTCCCGGTATTGCCAGCGATGAAACCCTGCTCTATGGCGTAGAAGTTAAATTCTACTCCAACAAGGTAGTGGTTGATAAAGACTTTGAAACCAGCGTACATGGACTGAGAGCCATCGGCGATGGCGCTTCTGTTACCAGAGGCCTGCAGCAGGCTTCTGCAAACGGTATCAGCGTGGCGAGAAGTATTTTGAAGAGGATGTAAAAACCGCCCAGCCGGAATCGACTTTTCCGATTCCGGCTGGACGGCCTTTTTATATCTTTATTCTTCTTCCAGACAATGTGCCCCATTGGTAGCGATCACCTTCTGATACCAGTAATAGCTATCCTTTGGAATTCTTGCCAGATCCTTGATGTCCTCATCATCACGGTTTACATACACCAGACCATAGCGCTTCTGGTAACCATTACTGGTGCTGAGTACATCCACAAAGGACCATGGCAGGAAGCCTCTTACGTCCACTCCCAGCTCAATAGCTCTGTGAATTGCCTGAAGGTGCTTGGTCCAGTAATCGATACGGTAATCATCATGTACCTTTCCGTCCTCCAGAACATCTCTTGCACCCAGACCATTCTCTGTGATGATCATCGGGATCTCATAGCGCTGATAGATATCACGCAGCAGGTACTGCATACCCGTTGGGTCAATGGTCCAATCCCAATCATTTGTATCCGCATTCGGATTCTTCATGTACTGATAGAAATCAGGCATTACCTCATAAGCTCCCATAGCGCCCTTCTTGCCGCTTAAGTTGCTCCTAGCCTCTGTCAGCTCATTCTTATCAGCATCCGGGAAGCGCACGCACTTGCTTGCATAGTAGTTTACGCCCAGGAAGTCCAGCATTCCCTCACGGATAATCTCCATATCTCCCTCTTCGATCACAGGAGCCATTCCATGCTCTTCCAGATAGCGGAATGCACCTACGGGATATTTGCCCTTAAAATAAATATCCAGGAAGAAGTGGTTCTTTAAATCCTCTGCATTTAACATAGCCAGCATATTTTTCGGAGTGGAATCCAGTCCGTATACCGGAGAATATCCGATGGCTGCACCGGAACGTCCGCCTTCTACCAGCTCATGGATCAGCTTGCTGATCTTTGCCTGTCCCAGATTCATATGGTGGTTGATCTGGAATTTCACCTGAGGATCCCCATGGTATTTCTCAGGCACATAATTCTTCTTTTTCCAGAATTCCACAATAATACTCTGCTCATTGATAATCAGCCAGTCTTTGATCCTGTCGCCGTATCTGCGGATCAGGAACTCTCCGTAAGCCACAAAATCATCCACGCTCTGGCGGCTTATCCAGCCGTCATATTTGTCTACAAGAGCCATTGGCATATCGTAGTGGTAAATGGTAGGGATCGGCTTAATTCCATTTGCTACCAGCTCATTTACCAGGTTGTCATAAAACTCCAGGCCCTTTGGGTTTACTTCTCCAACGCCGTCCGGGAAAATTCTTGACCAGGAAAAGGAAAAACGGTATGCAGTAAAGCCGCATTCCTTCATCAGCGCGATGTCTTCTTTATAGCGGTGATAGTGATCACTGGCTACGCTTGCATCTGCAAAGCCGGTTCCGCGGTTTAAAATGTCCATCTGGGACAGCTTCTTTCCGTCCTCTTCTGCTGCTCCCTCTACCTGATAAGCACTTGTAGAAGCTCCCCATAAAAAACCTTCCGGCATCGTCTTTCTGATATCTGCGCTCATAGTTCCTCCTTTATGCATTCATTTTATTGTAGAAACTTTCAAATACCTGGATCATTTTCTCTGACAGGTGGATCTCTGACATAACGGTCATCAGCGTATCCTGTGCATGGTTAAACAGCAGGCTTGGCTGAATGGTTTCTGTTCCCGCGATCTCAGACTGGATCATCTCTGTCTGAGCATTGTGAGCTGCACAAATATGGTTATTTGCCTCCTCCATATGCTCCTTTGCTCCTGCAAAATCAAATGCTGCTACACAATCTAATGCCTTTCCGGCTGCATTTCTGGCATCACCTGCAGAAATTACGATCTGCATGGCAACCTGAACGACCTTATCATCATCCTTAAACATCATTTCTCCCACTTTTATTTCTCTCCTTTCTGAAAAGCAGCGCCCCCAAAACCAGGGAACGCCGCCATATGTTTTAAGTCCTCTGCATCAGCATGCAGCCTGTGTTTCTTCCTCTACGCACTGTCTCTCATATACTTTGTAGAATGGATACCAGGTCAGCAGATACAGGATAAACAGTACGATATACACCGGAACGGCTCTCCAGTCTCCCGTAATCATCACACTGGAAAACGGAGCCGGGATCTGTCCTACCTGAACCATCTTGGAAGGAATATTTAACAGGCCATAGTGCATGGTCAGCCATACAACTGTAGGACCAACGATACTATTGATCAGGATCGGAAGCATTAACAGAGGGTTAAATACAACCGGTGCGCCGAACATTAACGGTTCGTTGATATTGAACAAAGAAGGTCCGATACAGATCTTACCCATGGTTTTAAGCTTCTTGCTCTTGGAACCCAGCATCAGCACGTTTAAAGGAAGTGTGCCGCCGCGGCCGCCCATGGTGATCAAAGCAGCTGTAAATACGGCCTCGCTGGTAGCGATATTCATAGGAACGCCGCCGTTTGCCACAGCCTCGATATTCTCTGCGATCGCCACCATAAAGATAGGAGTGGTAACTGCATTGAATACCCAGCTGGAAATACCCATTGAGTAGAAAATAACCGGTACAAAGCAGATCAGGATAAAGCCGGGAAGTGTCTGAGCGCCCTTCTGAAGAGGCATAAAGAAGCTTACCAGAATATTGTAAAGATCCAGCTTTAATACGTTTGCAAAGATCATCGCCAGTCCCAGAGTAATGGTAATGGGAATGATATTGTTGATCCAGTCGCTTACAAAATCCGGAAGCGTATCATTGTTTTCCAGTACATGAAGGTTTGCATAGATGTGGAATACAATGGCAACGAAAAGACCTACTACGATACCCATCATGATACCGGCAGCGCCGATACGGCCGTTATCAATCTGGAAGATTCCGTCTACTACCTGAGGACGGCAAAGCAGCAGGTACGCTGCAATGGAGATCAGCGATGCATTGATCTGATACTGTCCATGTCCCAGCTTGATCATGGCCTCATGGGTAACAAAGAAAGCTACGAAGATTGCCAGCAGTCCAAAGGAGAAATTCGCAATGGGACTTAAATCAGGAAGCGCCGGGATATAGGAACGGAATACGTTGTAGAAGAAGATCAGGGAACCGGTCAAAATGATCGGAAGAACCTTCTTCATGGTACTTGCCACGGTATCGATCCATGGATTTGCAAAAACCTGCCGGGCCTTAGGAGCAAATACGTCCGAAAGCCATGTCATTAAACCATTCATCTGTACTTATCCATCCTTTCTTGCAGCTACCTTCTCTGCCAGCTCAACCAGTGCGGCTCCGTCCAGAGAAGAATAAATCTCTGCCGGGATCAGCTCTACCTGGATTCCATGGGGTGCGCACTCCTCTGTCAGCTTCGGAACAGCGCTTGCATAGTGGGGACCAACTAACAGTACATCCATCTTGTCCATGTACTCGCTTACCACACTCTCACTTCTGGCTTCCACAGTCATGTCCAGCTTTTTCTTCTTTGCTGCCTGTCTTGCCTTCTGTGCCAGGAATCCGCTGGAGAATCCAGCTCCGCAGCATAATAACACTCTGATCGTACCCATAATTGTTACCTCCTTAGTTTGGTTAATGTGTTTTATATACTACCGGTTCTGAAGCTCATCTCTCTCCGCCCAGTCAATAATATCCATCAGGGTATCATAACTCCGGGTTTCCAGAAGATGGTTCATACAGCCCTCGTCCATCATAAAACTGGGGGCAATCCGGTAAAATTCCTCCAGGTTTTCCTTATTGACCGAAACGGATAAAAGAAATACCACCTGTACCTCATAAATATGCCAGAGCACCGGCTTTTCCAAAAGCGCCACGCAGACAAAAGTATCCTTCGTCACTGGCTGATAGGGATGAGGAATTGCAATCTGAGGACAGAAGTCTGTCTGCATCAGATTTTCTCTCTTTCGTACGGAATCCTCAAAATCCGGCGGAAGTTCCCGCACTCTGCGGATGCGCCCGCACAGCTCATGGAGGATCTCCTCTCTGCTGTTTCCCTTTATATTGGTAAAAAAGAGCGACCGGTCAAAATACGATCGGATTCCGCCTTTCCTGCTGCTTTTCAGCAGCCGTTCCACCTCTCCCGCATTGTGCCTGTCAAAAAAATACTGTACCTGACATACTGGAACCGGAATGGCTGTTTTTACGGGAACCGTAGAAAATACATAATCTATATTAGAAAAATCCCAGGATGCCAGAGATCCGATATCACAGGCTTCTACCCGGTCCAGATAATCTCCGAACATTTCCCGAAACCGATATTCAAAAAGCTTAGCACTACCGGAACCGGAGGCGCACACAAGAAGGATATTCCTCTTGTACCTCTGTCTGTCCTGCCGTTTTAACGAAAGGGCAAAACACAGGGCCAGGTATCCAATCTCTGCCTCAGGGACTATGGTGTGGAAATACTCCGACAAAACCGTAGACGCATGGGCCGCCACTGCATAGGGAAAGCTGTATACCTCTTTAATCTCCTTTAAAATGGGGTTGTCCATTTTCAGCCGGTACTGCAGGCGGATCCGCAGCGATACCATGTGAAGTCTCAGGGATGTATTTAAATCAAAATCCGATGCCAGATCCAGATTATATGTCTGCTTGACGCTTTCAAGCATCCGGTTCACCAGCTGATTAATCTCCATATCAATAAAAACGCTGCTTCTGTCTCCGGCCAAAATTTTTTTCTTTCCCAGAAGCTGGATCGCCATGTATTTAATCTCAGGAACCGGAAGACAGATTCCAAAAGCCTCTTTCAGTCCTTCCGCACAAAGCCTTGCGGCACGGATATCGCCTTCATGAAGCAGGTCGCTGTGCTTCATCTCCTCCAACGGAATCACACAGCCCCGTCCCCAGCGGTACAGAGCGATCTGCACCTGCAGGACAATATTAGGGATATCCATTTCATAGATGGTTTCCCCACATTGTTTTACACTGCTTAGAATCTCATTGCGGATCTGTTCCCCATCCCAAAATGTATGATAAATTTCCTTAAACCACTGATCGCTGAACTCATAAAATGCCGCGCTCATACAAAGCCGTATGGAGAATTCATCCCCCTGGATCTTAAGACCGTAATAGGGTTTTCTTTCAAGAGCCAGATGATGCTTATTTAAATACTGCTCGACTCCTTTTAGATCAAGGGACAACGTTTTTCTGGATATATAGAGCCGTTCGCAGAGCTCCTCCGCCTTCACTCCGGAAGCATCGGCAAATAATCGGGCCAGAATAAATTCTATCCTCTCTTTTCCGGTCTCCGGAAGCAGGGCTGAGGTTCTTCCCTTTATAAACTCCTGATAGCGCTCCGGTTCCTTTACGCAAAGCCTGAGTCCAAGACCTCTGCGGCGCTCTATGGCAGCTCCGTTCCGGCAAAGAAGTTCATCCAGCTGACTGACCAGCGTCCGGGCCGTTCTCTCGCTGACTTCCAGCTGGTCGGCCACGGTTTCCATATTTATATATAAATCTTCTGAAAGCACTGACAAAAGCCGGTTCAGGCGTCCATCCATCTGCATCCGGTATTCCTCCCTTCTGCCTCCGTACATTCCTGATTTTTATACTCACTGTCTGTTTGTTATGCGTAGTATACCCCAAAATCATTTCCAGTTCCATCCGGCTTTCTTCCAGCAGTACTCGGCAAAAAGTACACCAAAATCCCGCTTTTAATCATGGCTGGCGACGTGCGCCGCTAGGCGCACCACACAAAAAAACCGGGCAGAAAGAATTCAATCCTTCTGTCCGGTTCTTAATATTATCCGGTTATTCAGCCTCTGCTCCCTCATTCTCCAGCAGCGTCATCTCATATTTCTCCAGAATGGTATTCTGGATCATTTCTCTGGTGCCGGAATTGATGGGATGAGCGATATCGCGGTACTCGCCGTCTGCAGAACGGCGGCTGGGCATCGCGATAAACAGCCCTTTTTCTCCCTCGATCACCTTAATATCATGGATCACAAATTCATTATCCATGGTAATAGATACGATCGCTTTCATTTTACCTTCTTTTTCTACCCGTCTGACTCTTACATCCGTAACCTGCATGCTAATCCCCTTCCGTCCTCTCCGTCAGCCCCCTTGCTGCATCTTCCACGCACAGCAGGAAGATGACTGCGCGTAAATTATAATGTATATCTCTCGTTCTTCTCTACCACGATCTTGATATTATCCGGCGTTCCGATATGTGTGGTGTTGGCCCGGATGGTATCACGGCTTTCAACGATGCAGTTTTCAATCACCGTGTTATCTCCGATATATACATCATTTAAAATGATGGAGTTTTTGATCACACAGTTATTTCCGATATAAGCCTTTTTAAACAGGATCGAATTTTCTACCGTGCCGTTTAAGATACAGCCGCTGGAAACAAGGCTGTTTCTCACCACAGCGCCCGGGTTGTACTTTGCCGGAGGAAGATCGTCAATCTTGGTATAGACATCCGGATACTCTCTGAAGAAGTAATTTCTCACTTCCGGCTTCAGGAAATCCATGTTTGTCTTATAGTAGGAATCTACGGTAGCAATGTTGCTCCAATAGCTGTCCATCTTGTATGCATAGATGCGCTTTAAGTTCTTATAGCGTACCAGAATATCATTTACCAGATCATAGCGATCCTCTGCTGCACAGCGCTCCAGAAGCTCGATCAGCTGTCTTCTGCGGATTACATAGATACCGCAGGAAATCGTAGTGGCGTCTGAAGCCATGGGCTTTTCCTCAAAGTCCACGATCCGTCCGTCTGCAGCCAGCTTCACGCAGCCGAAACGGGTGACGTCCATACCTTCTTCCATATCCTTGCATACAACGGTGATATCTGCCTTTTTCTCGATATGGTATTCCAGAACCTTGTTATAGTCCAGCTTGTACACGCCGTCGCCGGAGGCGATCACTACATAGGGCTCATGGCTGTTCTTTAAGAATGTAAGGTTCTGATACAGGGCGTCTGCGGTTCCGCGGTACCAGTCGCCGTTCTCCGGAGTAATGGATGGAGTAAACAGAAACAGTCCGCCCTGCTTACGTCCGAAATCCCACCACTTGGACGAGCTTAAATGAAGATTTAAGGATCTGGAATTGTACTGTGTAAATACAGCCACATTCTGGATATGGGAATTGGTCATATTGCTCAATGCAAAGTCAATGCTGCGGTAGCTTCCTGCAACCGGCATAGCGGCTACGGCTCTCTTGTTGGACAATTCCCGCATTCTCTTGCTGTTTCCACCTGCTAAAACAATACCGATTGCTCTCATTTCACGCCACCTGCCTTTATAATGTAATTTCCGCCTGCCAGTATACCGTCAGGATAGTCGTCGATTGCCGTCTCGCCCGCAATGGCTGTATTTCTTCCAATCTTCACGCCGTCAGGAATCACTGAATTCTCTCCGATGGTAGCCAGTTCAAACTGATATACCTTGGGATCATAGGTGCTGGGTGCATAATCTCCAAAGCCTACCTCGGCATTTGCCCCGATCGTTACATTTTCAGCGATAATGGCCTTGTCCACCACTGTGCAGGCTCCGATATGAGTGCCCTGCATCACGATGGAATCCCGAACTACGGCTCCTTTCTCAATGGTAACTCCCGAACCTATAACAGAATTGATCACCTTCCCGTAAACCTCTGTTCCCTCGCCTATGATACTGCGTTCGATTTCTGCATCATCTGCTATGTACTGAGGAGGGATTACATCACTCTTGGTATAGATCTTCCAGTATTCCTCATAAAGATTAAACTCAGGAATAATGTCGATCAGCTCCATATTGGCCTCCCAGTAAGATCCCAGAGTACCTACGTCCTTCCAGTAGCCGTTGTATTCATATGCAAAAATGCGGTCTCCCTTTCCGTGACAGTACGGAATAATGTGCTTTCCGAAGTCACATCCGGGTTCGTCCTTTAAGTGGATTAAAGCGTCCCTTAATACGGGCCAGCTGAAAATATAAATACCCATAGAAGCAAGGTTGCTTCTGGGAACAGCGGGCTTTTCCTCAAACTCTGTGATCCGGTTGGCCTCGTCCGTAATCAGAATACCAAATCGGCTGGCCTCCTCAATAGGCACAGGCATGGCAGCAATGGTGACATCCGCATTATTCGCTTTGTGATAATCCAGCATAACCTCATAATCCATCTTATAAATGTGATCACCGGAAAGGATGAGCACGTACTCAGGATTATACGCTTCCATATATTCCAGATTCTGGTAAATCGCATTGGCTGTACCGGTATACCAGTCGCTGCCTTTGCTCCTTTCATATGGAGGTAAGATCGTCACGCCGCCTACGTTCCTGTCCAGATCCCACGGAATACCGATTCCGATATGGGTATTTAAACGTAATGGCTGATACTGTGTCAGAACTCCCACTGTGTCAATACCGGAGTTGATACAGTTGCTCAGCGGAAAATCAATGATACGGTACTTCCCCCCAAAAGATACCGCCGGCTTGGCTACTTTCTTTGTCAGAACGCCAAGGCGGCTTCCCTGTCCGCCAGCTAAAAGCATGGCAATCATTTCTTTCTTAATCACGTTATCACCTCTTGCTGTTATAATTTTTGTAAGTATAATTATAACACAAATTTTAGTTTCCGTATATAAATATTTAATTTTATTTTGTGTTTTTTGCGCAGTTTTCCGACATTTTTCGTTTAAAAATTCCATAGTTCTTCTAATTTATCCATATCTTGTATTATGGTACAGTTTTAAATACTATATATCCTTTATCCGGATCTAACATGCAAACCAGGGCAGTCTCTTCCTTCAGCGCCTTAAACTTGCAGAAAAATGCGGAAACTCCGGCTGGGAAGGCCTTGAAACATTGAGAGAAATATCATATAATCACGATATGCAGTTTTTAAGACATATTTTTTTATCGAAATCAATGGAAAAAGAAAGGAAGTTACCATTATTATGGATCTGATTACAGTAAGAGAATTATACAAGCATCCGGATCAGTATATGGATCAGGAAATAACCATCGGCGGCTGGGTTCGCAGCCTGAGAGATTCCAAGTCCTTCGGCTTCATCGTCATCAGCGATGGAACCTATTTTGAGCCTCTGCAGGCCGTTTATCACGACACGCTGGAGAACTTTCAGCAGGTATCCAGGCTGGGTGTAGGAACAGCTGTCATTGTAAAGGGTACTCTGGTGGCTACGCCTCAGGCAAAGCAGCCCTTTGAGATCCAGGCCACAGAAGTTACGGTAGAGGGAGCCTCCGCACCGGATTACCCGCTGCAGAAGAAACGCCACTCCTTTGAGTACCTGCGCACCATTTCCCATCTGCGTCCCAGAACAAACACCTTCCAGGCTGTATTCCGCGTACGTTCCCTGATTGCCTATGCCATCCATCAGTATTTTCAGGAGCGTGATTTTGTCTATGTACACACCCCTCTGATCACAGGAAGCGACTGCGAGGGCGCAGGAGAGATGTTCCAGGTAACTACCATGGACTTAAACAATATTCCAAAGACAGAAGACGGCAAGGTAGACTTCAAGCAGGATTTCTTCGGAAAGCCAACCAACCTGACCGTAAGCGGACAGTTAAACGGCGAAACCTACGCCATGGCCTTCCGCAATATCTATACCTTCGGACCTACTTTCCGTGCGGAAAATTCCAACACTACCCGCCATGCGGCTGAGTTCTGGATGGTTGAGCCTGAGATTGCTTTCGCTGATCTGGAAGACAATATGAATCTGGCTGAGGGTATGTTAAAATACATTATCCGCTTTGTAATGGAGCACGCACCGGAGGAGATGAACTTCTTCAACCAGTTCGTGGACAAGGGCCTGTTAGACCGCTTAAACAATGTACTGAACTCCGAGTTTGGCCGCATCACTTATACAGAGGCAGTCAAGCTGTTAGAGGAGCATAATGACCAGTTCGATTACAAGGTATCCTGGGGCTGCGATCTTCAGACCGAGCATGAGCGCTTCCTGACAGAGCAGATTTTCAAGAAGCCTGTATTTGTTACAGACTATCCAAAGGAAATCAAAGCCTTCTATATGAAGATGAATCCCGACAACAAAACTGTAGCGGCTGTAGACTGTCTGGTTCCCGGTATCGGCGAGATCATCGGCGGCAGCCAGAGAGAGGACGACTACGATAAACTGGTTGCCAGAATGGAGGAGCTTGGCCTTAAGAAAGAGGATTATGGCTTCTATCTGGATCTGCGCAAATACGGTTCTGCCCGTCATGCCGGTTTTGGTCTGGGCTTTGAGCGCTGCGTGATGTACTTGACCGGTATGTCCAACATCCGCGACGTCATTCCGTTCCCAAGAACTGTAAATAACTGCGAGCTGTAATTTTATCCATGATCTGCAGTCCGGACTGCGTTTCGGCTGCAGGCAGCATCTATATCAAACCAGGGCCTGTTGCGATAACAGGCCCTGATGTTTATGGAAGCGTTGGAAGCATCCTCTGCTTCCGGACGAGGGGGAGGTATTATGAAATTCATCCATACAGGCGATGTACATTGGGGCATGACCCCGGATGCAGATAAACCCTGGGGAAAAGAACGGGCACAAGCCATCCGGGATACGTTTAAAGCCATTATCGATCATGCAGGCGCAGTGAAAGCCGACTGCCTGTTTATCAGCGGCGATCTTTTTCACCGCCAGCCTCTGATGCGGGATATCAAAGAAGTCAATTATCTCTTTTCCACAATCCCCCATGTCAGGGTCGTGATGATTGCAGGAAACCACGACAAGATCCGGGAAAATTCCAGTATCCTGAGTTTTTCCTGGAGCCCTAATGTAACCTTTCTTGCTGATCCCGCTTTAAGTTCTGTTTACTTTGATGACATTAACACAGAGGTCTATGGCTTCAGCTACCATACCACTGAAATACGCGAGCCTCTCTTAGAGGATATCCAGGTTCCCTTAAACAACCGGATCCAGATCCTTTTAGCCCACGGCGGAGACCCGGCCCATGTTCCTATGAATTTCAACACCCTGAGCTTATCCCCATTTTCTTACATTGCACTGGGACATATCCACAAAGCGCAGGTCATTGCCGAGGATAAAATGGCCTACTGCGGTTCCCCTGAACCCCTGGATCTGACAGAGACAGGAACCCACGGATATTTTGAAGGAGAAATCCACCCCGTTACCCGGCGGCTGACCCGTCTGGACTTTATCCCTGCCGCCAGCCTGCGCTGCATCCCTCTGGCTGTGACCGTCACGACGGAAACGACAAACGGAGGTCTGACCGACCGGATCATCAATGAAATCGACAAACGGGGCCGGGAGCATATTTACCGCTTCCGTTTAAAAGGAATGAGGGATCCGGATATTACCTTTGATCTATCCTCCCTCTCTGCACGATTCCGAATCGGTGAAATCATCGACGAATCCGAACCGCTCTATGACTTTCCAGCACTTTTTGCAGAACATTCCAGCGATATGATCGGCTTTTTTATCCAGGCACTCCAAAAAGAGGATATGTCACCTGTAGAAAAAAAGGCCCTTTATTATGGCGTAAATGCCCTGCTTCACACCACGGACGAAAGGAGCTAGACCCATGAAAATACTCAGTCTTCATATTGACGGCTTTGGAAAACTGAATGACCTGGATCTTTCCTTTGAAGACGGCTTAAATGTGCTCTATGGAAAAAATGAAGCCGGAAAATCCACCCTTCATACCTTTATCCGCGGAATGCTCTTTGGAATTGAACGCCAGCGGGGACGTGCTTCCAAAAATGATACCTATTCCCGCTTTGAACCATGGTCCGGTACAGGGGCTTATCAGGGATGGCTCCGTCTGGAAAGCCAGGGAGAAATCTTCCGGATTGAACGCAGATTTCAAAAAGGGAATAAAAGCCTTACGATCATCAATGAAACAAAGGGCTGTGAGGAAACGCCCACAGCGGCTCTGTGGGAACGCCTGCGGTGCGGCCTTTCAGAAACCGCCTACAGCAACACCATCAGCATCGGACAGTTAAAAAGCGCCACAGACGGGGGGATGGTATCGGAGCTGCGAAATTACATTGCCAATCTCAATACCTCCGGCAGTATTGCTTTAAATATCACCAAAGCCAGCGCTCTTCTAAAATCCCAGAGGCGGGAAATGGCTGCAAAGCTGGTACCTGAGGCCGCAAAGAGATACACAGCGCTTCTGAGCGAAGTACGCACCATTGAACACGAAATTTCCGATCCCCGCTACCAAAACCGTCTCGCATCCTGTCAGGCTGATCTGGCGCAGATAAAGGAAGAGCTTGAAACCCACCGGACAGAAAAAGAGTCTCTTCTTGAAAAAACTGCCAGAGGACGGCAGATCCTTATTGGAAGCCATTTTACAGATGAGGCCTCCATTCAAAACCAGCTTCGCCAGACACAGGAAGCCTATAAGGAATACAGAGAAAAAACGGCGGCATCCGGCGGACGCGTTCAGACGGCAGCCACAGCCCTCTGTTTTCTGGCAGCAGGCATCCTGGCTCTGGGAATGGGATCCTGCATCAAAAAACCAGATATGATCCGGGGGCTTCTTACCCGGTTCGGGCCTGAACACGCAGGAACCTCTCCCGCCTTTTTTACATTTCTCACCGGTCTCTGCGGCCTTGGAGGCGCTGTCTTCCTGGCAGCTGCCCTGATGCAGCTATGGAGCAGACGGCGCCTAAAACGAGAGCTGTCCTCTGTAACGGATTTTTTATCCGGGATTCTCAGGGATCATCTGGGCGATTCCTCTATCTCCGATGAATCCATCCGCCGGTTAGAACAGCGCATATCGGAGCTCCTTCGCCTGGAGCGGGCTGTATATCAGTCGGAGAACGCCCTGAAGCGGCTCACAGATGAAGCCGAACAGCTCCAGTCCCGTGAAGCAGAGCTTTCAAAGGAAATCGAAACCGGTCAGCGCCTTCAGTGGGAATTAGAACAAAAACTGGAACGGCTCAGTACCTGCCGCAGTGAAGCGGAAGGCCTGAAGCACGTTCTCACGGAAAATGAGAGGATTCAGGAGGAGCTGGATGCCCTGGATCTGGCCCAGGATACTTTAAACCGGCTTTCCTCTACCATCCGGGATTCCTTCGGTCTCTACTTAAATAAAACTGCTTCTGAGCTTATAGCGGGTATCACAGGCGGTATCTACACCAGTATGAGTATCGATCAGGACTTAAATATCTTTATGAACACCCCCTCTCATCTTGTTCCTGTGGAGCAGGTCAGCAGCGGAACCATGGATCAGATTTATCTGGCAGTCCGCCTTGCCGCCGCAAAGCTGGTTCAGACGGAAGGAGAACAGATGCCCTTAATCTTTGACGACAGCTTTGCTCTATATGACGATGAACGGCTGAAAACTGCCTTAAAATGGCTCTCAAAGACCTTTAAGGGACAGATCATTCTCTTTACCTGCCACCAGAGAGAGGCCCAGCTGCTCACAGCGAATCAGGTGGATTTTCACTATCTGACTTTGTAAACAAATCCAAAGCCCCATACCTGCATCTCTTCTCTGAAATACACCAGAAAGGATGCACCGGTATGGGGCCTTTTCCGTTTAAAAATATCTATCGTTCTTCTACTGTCCATCCGCCTTTTTCTGGCTTCCAGCCTTATACAGGGTAATAGCCTCTGTAATATTGGCCGCGGAGCCTGACTGGATCAGCTTTGAAAGCTCGCTTAAGCGGTCGGGTTCTAAAAATTCATTTCCAAGATAAGGGCCAAATGTATCTGTGATATGGATGTTCTGATCCCGGATACTGTCCTCCAGGCTGTGAAGCTGGGCGGAAAGCTCCTTAATCTCCTCTTCCAGAGCCAGCATTTCTTCTCTGCGGTTTCCCTCGATCTCATCTGAAATAATGGTTCTTGTCACATTTTCAAAATTGCTCACAGCATCCTTTTTCCGCTCTGCAATTTCAGAAAGCTCCTGGCTGGCGCAGGCAATCTCGTCATCATATTTTTCCAGGTCATAGAGAGCTTCATTTCCGTCCTTCTGAATGGTACGGGTAATCACATGGATCTTTTTATGATTGGCCCTGAGAAGATTGCGGATCTCCCGCCCCTTCTTTAAAACATCCTGATAATGAGTCCGAATACGGTTTCCCACCATCAGATAAAGCCCTCCAAATAAAAATACATCTGCTACATAAACTGCAGCCAGATACCACCATTTTCGTTCAGGAATCAAAAAATAGATGCCGCAGGGGAATGCCAGAAAGCAGATAAGGAAGGTTAAAAAACCTATTCCAAATTCCTTCATTCCCCTGGGATAATAAAGGGCATAAAAGAAGGTCGTATTTACAAAGGCCGGAACACGATCCTTTTTAAACATGGTCTTTAACTGTATCTTCAAATCTCTGTTGTGGTCTCTTAACTGGCTGGTTTCCTCGGCAATCCGTTCTTTCACGCCTTTATCTTTTGCCTTTTCCCGTTTAGCTCTGGCTTTTTTCAGCCTGTCCTGCCCCTTTGCAATTTCTCTGTCATAACCGGATTCAATCTCATCTCTGCGTGCCTTTACGGTGCGGGAAATGGTATCCGCCACCTCTTTTTTCAAAGAAGCCAGCTCCTTTTCCTTCTGGCTCTCCTCTGCTTCCAGCTGTCTGGCTGTACGGCTGTCGCAGTTCACGCGGTATACCGCATCTCTGGCATCTGCCAGGAATTTTACATAATCTGTAATGGCCTGTGCCACAATTTTGTCCTCCTTATGAGTCCCGCGCATCCTGAAATCATACCAAAACCGCGCGTCTTTTGTATATCCATAGCTTACTACAAAACAGGCCGCTGGGCAAGAGATGGTCTGCTTTTCCATATCTGTTTTGTGGTATAATAGCCTTACAAAAATAACTGTCACAGAAAGGAGCTGCTAAATTCTATGGAGCGCAGTACATATACCGTAACTCATCACGGACTTCTGATCGGATTATATGGCAAAACACTGGAGGAACATTTGGGAGAATACGGACTGGATATTTTTGCAAATGCGATCATGCGCTATGCCCATGAGAGGGGACAACGGATGCGAAAACGGGCCGTCCGGGACGGACGCAGGCTTGATCATGAGACATTTTTATCCTATGGCGAACTCCAAATCCCCTCAAGTCCTGAGGACTACAGTATTGGCAGCGAGTCCCCTGTTTATACGCTCTGCTGCCACCGCTGCATGTGTCAGGAAAGCTGGGCCAGATATGGTCTGGAACGCTACGGCGCACTGTACTGCAGATATGTAGATCTCCATCTGATCCAGGGCTTTCATCCCGATCTGGCAATGATCACCCGGTCGGCCCTGGGACTTGGCGACAGCTGCTGCACTTTTTCCTATGTAGGCTACTGTCAGACTCCCAAAAGCCGTCAGAGGATCGCAGCTGTGAAAAAAGAACTGGCCGGACAATATACGAAGGATTTTCTGTATCACTGCGGCCACCTGGTAAACAGCTTCCATACCTGTATCTCTGATATTCTGGGGGAAGAGACGGCGTCTCTCATTACCAGACGGACAGCCTGTGATTTTGATACATATACAAAAGACGGATATTCCAAAGATATCCTGGCGGAGGCACAGCAGGATTTTTCAGAAATATAAGTCTTGAGGTTCTGCATTTTGCCGTGTTATACTGAAGCATACCATGTATGAGAAAGGGGGATTTTTATGTTCAGAATGTGGGGCAAGCTCATAAAGGACAACCATCTGTTAAAGGATATAACTGCCTGCCGGAGCGACTACTCCCAGTCACGGACCCAGATGGTATTTGACTGTCTGGATGAGATCTGCTATGAATTTGACCTGGAAAAGCCGATCTGGCTGGATTCCAATATAAAAGATTTTAAGCTACATGCAAAAACCCGCTTTGGCCGGGATCATTTTATTGAATCGGTAGATTTTGACTATCTGGAGATACAGGTGATCGAAGAATAAAACTTGCCTGTGTTTCCGGTCTGTAGTATGATAATGTATATGCCGCGGGGGACGATTTTGCTCCTTCCGGCTTATCACTATATGTATAAAGGAGAAAGCACTATGAAAATTGCACTGATCAACGAGAACAGCCAGGCTGCAAAGAATTCCATGATCTGCGAGAACTTAAAGAAGATTGTAGAGCCTATGGGCCATGAAGTTTTCAACTACGGTATGTATACCGCTGAGGATGAAACACAGCTGACCTACGTTATGTGCGGACTGCTGTCTGCTATCCTGTTAAACTCTAAGGCTGCAGATTATGTCGTTACCGGCTGTGGCACAGGAGAAGGCGCTATGTTAGCCTGCAACTCTTTTCCCGGCGTACTCTGCGGTCATATCGTAGATGTAGAGGATGCTTATATGTTTGCTCAGATCAATGACGGAAACGCCATCGCAATGCCATTTGCCAAGGGCTTTGGCTGGGGCGCCGAGCTGCACTTACAGTATGTATTTGAGAAGCTTTTCGGCTGCGAAAGCGGCGGCGGCTATCCAAAGGAGCGCGTAATTCCTGAGCAGCGCAACAAGAAGATCCTGGATGAGGTGAAGAAGATCACCCATACCGATATGATGACCATCTTAAAGAATATCGATCAGGATTTCTTAAAGACCGCCATCAGTGGAGAGAAATTCCAGGAATATTTCTTTGCCAACTGCCAGGTACCTGAGATCGCAGAGTACTTAAAGAGCGTATTAAACGCTTAATCCGATCATTGACCGGATGATACACAATCGGGCGCCTTTGGGCGCCCGGTTTTCGTTTGCAGGATCATTTCTACTGTACCTTTTTATACAGCGTATATACTACCACATCCTCTACATATCTGGAAAGAGTCATCAGCTGATCCCCTTCTGCAATAAAATACGTCTCATATGGATTTTTAAAATAATCTTCTCCCGGCAGAGATTTATAGATTCTATCCTCTGTCGGATAAAGCGTATAATCCTATATTTTATACCTAACCCATTTATCATCTTTTCCTACTATATACCCCAAAACCTGAAGACATCCGTTCGACTGCCGGCTGATCTCCAACCTGTGAAGTCTGGGCATGCCATAGCTTCCCAGGTGGTTTCCATAATCATATACCTCCCCATCCTGTACCCAGGCACCCAACTCATTTACCTGATAGCCGTCCGGCGTAACCGTATTGACATAGAGATAACCCCAGTCATCAAAGCAGTATGACTCTGCCGTTTCGTCCCCGCTTCCATAATCATAACCACCCGTCAAACGCAACTTCATAAACCCACGAGGAAATTATCCCTATATCTGTGCCTGAATTTTTGAATTATTTTTTCAAGCCGTAACAATAATATAAAACTTCTATTATTCCGGCTTTATTGGCGTTTCTTATACCGATGGACTTTAAATCTATATCTTCGTTTTCTATTTCGAATAAAAATTTTTTCATGTCATCGGCAATTTCGGCAGTGATGATTTGCCGTGTATCGGCAGTAATTAACTGAGCGAGGCGGAACACATCATTCTTGTGTTTCTTAATATTTTTACTGTCGATTTGCTCCCCATTGGACTTACGTTCCTTTTATCCAAAGCAAGCAGGATATCATTGGCGCTATATCCGTTGGCAACCAATCCCTCAAGGTAATTTCTGATATATATGTAGTTCTTATAAATGAGGGACGCAAAATACAAGGGTACCGGCAGCTGTTTTCCCCGCTTCCACAACAAAAATCAGCCCCACAGCTCCCGGAAAACGGAAGCGCAGGACTGATTTTCATATTGCTTCAATTACAGGCTCTTAACCACCTCTGCCACATGAGCAGCGGTAAAGCCAAATTTCTCAAACAGTTCATTTGCAGGGCCGGAAGCACCGAAACCTTCCATGCAGACGGTTGCTCCGTCCAGTCCTACATATTTTCCCCAGCCAAAGTCGGACAGCGCCTCTACGGCCACTCTCTTTCTCACAGCCTTTGGAAGTACGGACTCTTTGTACTCTGCAGTCTGCTCTTCAAATACATCCATACATGGCATGGAAACAACTCTTACGTCCATGCCGTCAGCCGCCAGAAGCTTCTTTGCTTCGACTGCAAGGCTTACCTCAGAACCGGTTGCAATGATAATGGCATCTGGTGTCTCCTTCACGGAATCTGCCAGAACGTACGCCCCCTTTAAGGCGTCCTTTCCAGTTCCTTCCAGCTGAGGAAGATTCTGTCTCGTCAGTACCAGAGCGGTAGGAGTTTCCTTAGAGGTAACTGCCGCATACCAGGCTGCTGCTGTCTCTCTGCCATCTGCCGGACGGAATACATGGAAGTTCGGCATGGAACGCAGCATAGCCAGCTGCTCAATAGGCTCATGTGTCGGGCCGTCTTCGCCTACGCCGATACTGTCATGAGTCAGAACGTATGTCATAGGCACCTTCATCAGAGAAGACAGTCTTGCCACAGGCTTCATGTAATCGCTGAATACGAAGAAGGTAGCCACATATGGAATCACTCCGCCATGAAGGGCCAGACCGTTTCCGATAGCTGCCATAGCCTGCTCTCTTACGCCGAAATGCAGGTTCTTGCCGCTGTAATCCTCTTTGGAGAAATCTCCCGCACCTTTTAAAGCAGTTTTATTGGAGGGAGCCAGGTCAGCAGAACCGCCGAACAGGTTTGGAACTGCCTGATTGATGCGGTTTAACAGCTCTCCGGAAACGTTTCTGGTTGCCTGAGGTTTATCCTCAAAGGCCCAGAACTCTTCCTGATCGTAAAGCTTTTCTGCCAGATTTCCGTCATGGTACTGATCCCAAAGTTCCTTCATTTCAGGATATTTCTCGCAGTACAGGGCAAAACGTGCCTTCCACTCTTCTTCCGGAGTTTTCAGACGCTCTTTTACTGTTTCCATGTGATCGTATACGTCCTGAGGAACAAAGAAGGGCTCCATGCTCTCCCAGCCAATGTTCTCCTTTAATGCAAGCACATTGTCTCCGCCCAGAGGCTCGCCGTGGGCAGAAGCCTTGCCCTGCTTTGCAGGACAGCCATAGCCGATCTCGGTATGAACAATGATTATTGACGGTCTGTCTGTATCTGCCTTGGCTGCCTCAATGGCTGCACCGATGGCGTCAAAGTCATTTCCATCCTCTACCTTAAATACGCCGAAGCCATATGCTTCCATACGCTTTGCCACATCTTCCCTGAACGCAATGTCTGTATTTCCCTCAATGGAAATATTGTTGGAATCATAGATTACGATCAGCTTTCCAAGTCCCAGAGTACCTGCCAGAGAGAATGCTTCAGAGGAAAGTCCCTCCATCATACAGCCGTCTCCGCCCAATACATAGGTATAATGGTCTACGATTTTGCAGTCTTCTTTGTTAAATACAGCAGCCAGATGAGCTTCAGCCATAGCCATGCCCACTGCCATGCCCATACCCTGTCCCAGAGGACCGGTAGTTGCTTCTACGCCTACGGTATGTCTGTACTCCGGATGTCCCGGTGTCAGAGAACCAGTCTGACGGAAGTTCTTAATATCATCAATGGAGAGATCTCCGTATCCGAACAGATGGAACAGAGAGTACAACAGCATAGAGCCATGGCCTCCTGATAATACAAAACGGTCTCTGTCAACCCATTCAGGGTCAGCCGGATTGTGTTTCATATGCTCTGCCCACAGCTCGTAGGCAATAGAGGCGCAGCCTAAAGGAAGGCCCGGATGGCCGGACTTTGCCTTTTCAATGGCGTCCGCAGAAAGTACGCGGATGGCATTGGCGGTTTTAGTCTTGATCATTTCCATGATCGTTCTCCTTTCTCTTGTGTCATGTCTTTTTGTTTCTGCTATAAACCAGTATTACACTTAATCTTATCATTTCATTTTGATTCCGTCTAGGGTGAGTTTTGAATTTATGGCGTTTACCGCCGGCATCTGTGCCTTTAAATCAAAATTTCTTTACCCAGGCATATCCTGTCATCCTGTATGCATCCGCAGAATGAATCAATCACCGGATATGATCGTTTCTCATCTTCCGTAGGATTTTTATGATACCATACGCCCTTAAATCCGTTCTTTAAAGCACCCTCTACGTCCTTTTCAAGACTGTCTCCGATAAAAGCGCACTGAGACGGGGCTGCTCCTGCCTTTTGCGCGCACAGATCAAAGAAACGTCCGGCCGGTTTTTCCGCTCCAGCCTCCTCGCTGGTTACGATCCAGTCAATATAAGAAGAAACTCCCAGCACTTCCAGTTTTTTATACTGGATATACGCCGTCATATCCGTGCCTATCCCAATTCCGATCCCTTTCGTTTTAAGCAGCTGCATCAACTGCAGAACCCCCTCTTCAGGACGGGCAGAAGATAAAAGACTGTCCCAATATAAATGATACATGACTGTTGCATGGGGAAAAAGCGGCTTTCCCAATAATTCCAAAATACACTGCATCCGGATCAGACGGTTATGCACTGCTGCACAGTCTGCGCCTGTCCGTTCCTTTACCAGCTGCTGTGCCTGGCGAAACACCTTCACAAATGTCTCCCGATCCATCTGAAGAACCGTTTCTCCGTAAACAGTCAGGGCTTTCATTCCAGCCTCATTTCCTCTGTCATAGCTGTAAAGAGTGTTGTCAATATCAAAAAATACCGCTTTTATCATCTGATTCTCCCGTATTATTTCCCCTGTCCATAGTAAGCATTAACGCCGTGTTTTCTGTAATAGTGCTTATCCTGAAGCTCCTGAGGCGCAGGCTGCACCCGGGGATTGATCATCTCACAGCGGGCCGCCATTTTGGCAACCTCCTCCAGCACAACTGCATTGTGAACCGCCTCATGTCCGTCCTTTCCCCAGGTAAAGGGACCGTGATTCTTACATAAAACAGCCGGAACCGCTTCATAATCTTTATCTTTAAAATAATCTGCGATCAGAACCCCTGTATTCTTCTCATAAGCACCCTCGATCTCCTCCTTTGTCAGGCATCTGACACAGGGAATCTCTCCGTACATATAATCCGCATGGGTAGTTCCGTAGCACGGAATCCCTCTGCCCGCCTGAGCCCAGCTGGTCGCCCAGGGTGAATGTGTATGTACAATTCCGCCGATCTTTGAAAATGCCTTATACAGCTCCACATGGGTAGCTGTATCAGAAGAAGGATTATATTTTCCCTCGATTTTATTTCCTTCCAGATCCACGATTACCATATCATCCGGAGTCAGCTTATCATAATCCACGCCGCTGGGCTTAATAGCAAAATATCCTGTTTCCCGGTCAATCTCGCTTACATTTCCCCAGGTAAACGTTACAAGGCCATGCTTTGGCAGCAGCATATTTGCCTCATAAACTCTTTTTTTCAGTTCTTCTAGCATAATGTCCTCCCTTATTCCATTTCCAGCTCGTATCTTGCCACTTCGTCAATCTCACGATTCGTTGCGATCAGAATGTCTTTTCCATCATATTTATACGCATATGCATTGGCAGGGCCGCAGTCATGGTCAAGCCGCTCTGCCCTGTATTCCTGCTTTTCCTGGTCGTAGGTAAATGCCAGCAGATCCCGGTCTCCCTTTCTGTGGCCGATAATTACAGTGGGAACACCGCCGATATCGCCGCCCCAGATGGCATGAACAAATTCCGCGTCCTTCCCATAGCTGTATACATGCTCAAAGCGGCCGTCTTTCTTTTTGTAAAAGTCGATCTTCTCGCCATGGAAGGGCGCCAGAACTGCCAGCTCCTTCTCTCCGTCTCCGTCCATATCAAGCAGCAGCGCATCGCTGGCCGGGGTATCAAGAAGCTGTGTAATCTCCCACTCGCCCTCAGGTGATGCAGGCGGAATAAACTGATAGATTCCGTTTTCACAGGAAACCACGCTTGTATCCTGTCCGTTTTCCTTTACACGGTAGTAGCCGTGGTTTTTGAGCATCTGATCCTTGATCACCTTCATCTCCAGCTGATGCTCCTCGTCAAAGCTGCTTAAATCCTCCGGAAGCACAGCCGCAAACACACGGCCGGGAGAGGACCAGTCATCCTTAAACTCATGGCCAGATTTTAAACAGCAGGCGATCAGATAGTGTACCCCATTTCTCTCTAAAATGTCAAACCGGTGTACAAAGGGCAGATCGGTCAGAGTGCGTACCTCCCAGTTTCCCTTTGATTTTGGAGTCACAATTACGATCTTTGCGTCCTTTGAGTCATTGGGAGAATAAAATTTATGGGTAGCAAGAAACTGGCCGTCCGTTCCCGGAACCTGCTGCATGGTCATAACACCGCCCGGCTGCTCCCAGACAGTATCCTCCTGGTTTCCATCCAGATCAAAGAGCAGACAGCGGTCTACCTTCTCAGCTGCCACCAGGATATGATCCTTTCCCTGATAATGAAGAGGTGCTATGGAATAACATTTTGTCAGATTGGAAATTACTTTTTTTACTGCCTTCATCGTTTAACCGCCTTTCTACTCATTACCCTGTAAAATCTTCGTCATCTTATCACAGGCAAACTTCAGATCTTCTGTCCAGTCTGGATTTCCTACATACCAGAACTCGGTCACAAACTTCCGAACGCCCAGCTCCCACGCCTTGCGGATACCGGCCTCAAAGTCTACATGGCCTGTCCCAAAAGGAATTTCGCGGAATTTACCCGGAAGTGTCTCTTTTAAATGCATGGCAGCCAGATGGCCCCGTCCGGTTTCCAGATCCTCTTCCACATCTGTACCATACGTTACAGCCGCATTGGTAACATTTCCCAGATCAGGATATACATTCAAATACGGAGAATTTACCCGATTTACATAAACCATCGCTTTCTCTACCGTATTCATAAATTCCGTTTCCATGGTCTCAAAGCCCATCATCACTCCGGCTTTTGCCGCCATCTCCACTGCTTTTTTTAAATTTTCCTCAAAACGCTCTCTTGTCTCTTCACTGCCTTCTTCATAATAAACATCATAACCGGCCAGCTGAATGATCCGAATCCCCAGATCCTCTGCCAGACGGATCGCCTTTTCCATAATCTCCATTCCTCTGGCGCAGGTCTCTGGATCATTGCTTCCCAAAGGGTATTTTCTGTGTCCACTCAGACACATGGTACGGATGGGAACACCCGTCTCACTCATCAGTTCCATTAAAGCCAGCCGTTCTTCCCTGCTCATATCAAGCCGTGCCAGCTTTTCATCTGTTTCATCAATACTAATCTCTATAAAATCAAATCCTGCCCCTTTTGCCGCCAGCATCTTTTCCTTCCAGCTCAGATCCTTTGGCATGGCCTTCTCATAAAGGCCCAGTGTATATGCTTTTGCCATTTTATTTTCCTTTCTTTTCTGTCTGATTTATCAGTCCTTCATTCGGAAAATCTGCTTTCTTCACCTGATGAACTCTTACTCCTTTTGCCCTCAGCTCCTCCACAGCCTCTGCCGGAGCCAGTTCATCCGTAATCAGATAGTGAATCTCCTCAATAGGACAGCTGATAAAGCTACTGATCTGCCCCAGCTTGGTATGGTCTGCCAGAATATATGCATCCTTTGCCACATTCCGCACCATTAGCTGGTTAATCGTAACCTCATTGGCGTTTTCCGTTGTCATTCCCATAACAGCATCAATGCCGGAACATCCCACAAAGGCCTTTTTGGCAATTACCGTCTGGAGATTGCGGATTGCATAATCCCCCACCATTGCCTCTTTTGGATAACGCAGCTCTCCTCCTGTAAGGATTACATTTACCCCCTGGCCTCTCTCTGCATCAATCGCTCTTCCATTATTTGTGATCACTGTAACATTTTTTTTTGTAATATATCGAAGAATCTGGCGGACATTCCGGCTGGTATTAAGAAACAGTGTATCGCCGTCCTCTACCAGACTGGCCGCATAGCGCGCAATCAAATCCCGGTACAGCTGGATTTCGTCCGTCTGCTCCCCTTGTTCCCGGACTGCAACTGCACCTCCGTATACCCGGATCAGCTGCTTCTGCTCTTCCAGATACTGTAAATCCCTGCGTATCGTAATCACAGAAACCTTCAGCTCTTCTGCCAGCGCCTCTACCCGAACCTGAGATTTTTCCCTTAATATATCCCGGATCCGTTCTCTCCGCTCATCCACATATACCTTCTCACGCTTCACTGTTTCCCCTCCCATTCTTTTAAAATAAGGCAAATATTTAACAGTCCTTCCGCCGTTGTGATAATAAAGGCTGCAGCAGTCAGCTGCGGCAGCCTTTTAAACAAGATCTGCTGTTTATACGCTCACTGTACTATTCAATAATACCCTGAGCCTTCAGCTTCTCCTCAATCTCTTTATCTGACATAACATTCTTTAACGGAATCACCTTGACACCCTTTGCCTCTGCATCTGTGAACATACTGGCAAAGTTCTGGGCACACAGCAGAACATCATACTGTGCAGCTGTGCTCTTCCCCTCAGACAGCGGCGCGTGATGGGTTTTACACTTAATGCCGTTTCTTTTTAACACCTTGTCTAATGCCAGCTGAGCCATCAGGCTGGAACCGGAACCATTTGCGCAGCACACGAGAAATTTTAAATTATTTGCATTTGCCATGAATATATCCTCCATATAAAATTATTTTAGTTTGCTTTGTTTGCCTTTAATTCCTTATATGCCTCATAATCTTCTGTCATAAGGAAGTAACCCTTCTTATCCTTGTAATACTGGATCTGCGGAATAGCAAGAAGACCGATAAAAATAAGAGTTACGCCAATATAGCTTAAATACTTCATAACTACTGTAAATACAGGCCATACAACCGCCCAGTCCCACATACCTAAATATCCGCCGTAAGCTGCCATTCCAACCCAGCCTGCAATCAGAGCAGAACCGAATACCTGGCATAATCCGGAGATAAACGGAAGAACCAGAACAGCCTTTAAGCCACCCTTTTCATTGGCAAATACACCGATGGTAGCATTGTCAAAGAATACAGGTACGAAACCGCAGATAATAAGTACCGGACTCTTTAAAGCAATCAGAACAATAATTGCCAGGATCTGTCCGATAAAACCGGATACAAAGCCCAGAGTCACTGCATTGGATGCACCGAAACCAAAGATAACTGCACAGTCTACACCAGGAACAGAACCCGGAAGCAGCTTGCTTGCAATACCTTGGAAAGAAGTTGTCAGCTCAGCAACGAAGGTACGGACGCCCATCTGCAGAATTGCCAGATATACTGCAAAGTAAAGACAGGTCTGGATTACATAGAACAGCATGCTCTGTCCTTCCTTCATAAAACCGCCTGCAATCAGATAGTCCTTTCCAAGTACACATAAGATTGCGCCAAAGAATACCAGCATCAAAACAGAAGCAGATACCATGTTGTCGTTGAAAATAGATAAAAAGCCGGGAAGTTCCAGATCCTCAATCTTCTTAACCTTCTTATCTTTCTTCTTGCCTTCATTTCCAAAAAGCTTTCCTGCCAGCCAATAGAAGAAAGCTACACCAAACATCTGCTGATGAGCCAGAGCAAAGCCTGCTCCGTCAGTTACTTCCTGACATGGTTTAATTGTCAGGTTAGAACCTACTGCCCAGTAAGCACCCAGAAGAAGAGCCATAACGATCAGCATCGGAACATGCATGCCGGGAGCCAGAAGGCCCGGAAGAGCAAACATGATCAGCCAGTAAGCAGTTGCAGCCTGCTGTACCTGTACGTTTCCTGTGGTAAACAGTGCGCGAAGCTTTGTATATTTGCTGAAGCGCACCAGCAGGATATTTACAATAAATGCGATAAACAGAAGGATCATCGCATCGCCGAAGCCTTTTCCGAATACTTCTTCTACTCCGGCTGTAACGGCATTCTGTCCAAAATACGGATCAATAACTGTTGCGTTAATATTGAAGCGTTCACCCAGACCTACCAGTACAGGACGGAAGTTGTTAACCAGTCCGCCGGAACCAACAGTCAGAATCAGGTATCCTACAATTGCTTTAATTGTGCCTGCCAGAATATCATACCATGGTCTCTGAAGCAGAATATAACCGATCAATACAATAAAACCAATCATAAATGCCGGCTGCTGCAGGATATTTGTTGCAAAATATGACCAGATCTTAGACAAAATTTCCATAAGTCACCCCTTATTCCCTCTCTTAAATCAATCCAGATATTGTTTCTGGATTTCCAACAGATCTTCCGGTGTTTCAGCCTTTAATAAGGCTGCCACCACTTCTTCGTTCATCAGAAGTTCTGACAGACGAACCATATTGTTCATGTGCTGCTCCGGATTGCAGGAAGCCAGCGTAAAAAACAGCTGTGCGTCCTTTTCCGGATCCTCCGGATCAAAAGAAACCGGCTTGTCCAGCTTCATAAAACCAATGCTGGTCTTATGTACCCCTTCAGCCCCTTCCTGAGAATGGGGCATGGCAATGTTTGGCATAAGCACAATATATGGACCATATTTCTCCACGCAGGCAACAATATCTTCCTTATAATTTGCCTCTATCGTACCGTCTGCCTCCAGACTTTCGCAGCTCATGCGGATGGCTTCCTTCCAGTCCGGCGCTTCAGCTGCAAACTTATAATGTTTCTGCTCTACAAATTCTCTCAGCATATAACTTTCCCCCTAACACTTATCTGACCTTACAGGCAGGAACGGAATGGAATATTCTGAGGATGTTCGAAGCAGTCCTCAAATCCGCGTCTGTGGTGGTAAGCTTTCTTATCCTTATCTGTGGGATATACATATTTTCCTCCCACTTCCCAGAAGAATGGATGGAACTTGTAGTCCAGACGGTCTTTCTTCATATCATAAAGTACCCGGATTTCATTGATATCTGCCATAAAGTTGGTCCATACGTCATAGTGGATCGGGATTACAACCTTGGCTCTCAATGCCTCTGCCATACGGAGAATATCTACAGAGGTCATCTTGTCTGCCATACCCACAGGATTCTCACCATAGGAACCAAAAGCCACATCTACATCATAATCTTTGCCGTGCTTTGCAAAGTAAATGGAGTAGTGGGAATCACCGCTGTGATAGATATTTCCGCCCGGAGTCTTAATCAGATAGTTTACTGCCTTGTCATCCATATCGGTAGGACAAATTCCTGTAAGCTCTTCTCTGTTCTCGCTGGTATCATCTGTTGTTACCAGGCAGGTTCTGTCAAAGGAATCCAGAGCAACGATCTCAACGTCTTTGATCTTAATCGTATCACCCGGTTTTACTGTAATGCAGCGATCTGCAGGAACACCCCATTTCTGCCACAGTTCTACAGATTTCTTCGGTCCGATAAATGGTACGGGAACCTCTTCTCCCTTTTCGTTTGTTGTTGTCATGCCGCTCTTAATTACATGGGCTGCATACTCAGCGCTCATATGATCCTGATGGTAATGGGTCGCCAGCACTGCGTCTACCTGCTTAATGGCAAAGGGATCGATCACAAAGGGGACTGCTCTTAAGTTAGGCTGCATCATTCTGCCGCCGCACATATTTGCCATCTGATGTCCCGGCTTCATCTTTCCGTCTCCATGGGTTCTCTTTCCGTTTCCGGCCCAAAGATCTACGGTAAGATTGCATCCTCCAGGAGTCTTAAACCAGATACCGGTACATCCCAGCCACCACATAGCAACGGTTCCCGGCTTCACCTCCTCGTTCTCAATCTCCTCATTCAGCCAGGTTCCCCACTCAGGAAATGTCCCCATAATCCAGCTCTCTCTTGTGATCTCATCAATCTTGCTCATTTCGCATCCTCCTTGTTTTTGATCATTTTTATGATTGTTCTTATGCGTTCATCTCTGTCTTTACTTGAATATTAGCACTTTTTGTGCAGTATAGCAATGGTATTATATGATTGTTTCATATTTTATATGATTCATTTATTATTTTGCATTATATTACACGTGATTTAACTTATCTTTTATATATTTTATCTATAATTTTTACCATTCCATTTGTTTTATCTTTGTATTTTAATTTAATTTTTTATATATTTACTTATTATCCTGATTTTTACATACTTTCTTCTTGGTTATATGATTCTTTTTTATGGATTTCGGTCTTATCTTTTAGTCGTCATCCCTTCATATGATTCTTTTTACGATATCAGCGTGTTCACCTTTTCGATCGAGTAGGAGGCGGTGATTAACCGCCGTCCTCTCACAGCACCGTACGTACCGTTCGGTATACGGCGCTTTCAATAGTTGACGTGCACAGACTGGTAGGCTGTGGCTAAATCATAATAGCCACTGTTTATCAGTCTTTCTTTATTCAGCGCCCAAATCACAGCTTTGTTATTACTGATATACCAATACTTTCTGCGACTGTTTGCTATTGTTGCCGCATAGTGTTCTGGAATTCCCAGCTTGACTAGATTCTTATATTTTGTTCTAGGTTTCTTCCACTGTTTCCATATACACATACGTATTCTGTGATAGAGCCATCCGTTAATGTCAGAGATTTGCCCGTGAGTTAGTATGTTCCTCACATCCAGCTTCCTTCAGATCCCACCTCACGATGGACACCCTTGCCTTCGGCTATATCCTTCCCACTACCGGGCGGATTCGGGACTTTAACCCGTTAGAAACATGCGCCGCTAGGCGCACCATACAAAAAGCTGCCCCCAGTCCCCAAGGGAACCGGGAGCAGCACATTTCTCCAAATCTCATAACTATGATCAGGATATAAATCCTTTAAGCATCTCACCCAGCATCCGCTTCTGATCCGGGTTCAGATCCTGAAGCCAGTTTTCACCGGAACGGTCCTCTCTGGCGTCTCTGGATACTTCCCTGAGAGTTTCCCTGCTGGCTGCGGTCTGTTCTGCACTGCGTCTGGCATGAACTCTGCGGTCTCTTCCGATGGAGCGCACAGGAGCCGCTTCCCGGCGTTCTTCCTCTGCCGCCGGAGCAGGCTGCTGGTCTGATGCCGTCTCACGCTCCATCCGGGACCACATTACATTTTCCACATGATCCTGAAGACAGGTAAGGAGATGCTGGCGCTTTGCCTCCAGATTTACACCGTAATCCACAAACACGGTGGCCATCCCTCCAAAGATACCCATAACGCCATACAGGACAATGTAGTAATTATCGCTTCTGTTCCAATAGGAGAGGAACGCCGCTGCCCCTCCTGCGAGAAAGCATAAAAGCGTCAGCTGTCCTCCCAGATTTTCAAATCCCTGAAGGCTGATCCCCATAAAACGCAGGCTGTAAATCTGGCGTTCCAGATATACTCTGGTGTTGTTCATTCCCATATTGATCCTGTATGTATCCTCCGCATTCTGGCGCAGGGCGCGCAGATACCGGTTTTTTGCAAGCGCCAGATTGGAGCTCTCCCGAATGAGACGTTTATAGAAGCTTCCCGCTGCGAGCCTTACCATAATTCCTCCCAGACAAATTGCTGCCAGCAGATACAGAGCTCTTCCAGTCTCCAAAAAACTCATCATAACCAATTCCCCTTTCTATACACTACCATCATTTCTCTGCAGCCTATAGGCCGCTGCAGGCCGCCGAACCCGTCCCTGCAGGTCTGGAACATTTTCCGAAAATGATCCGAGCGGCTTCGGTAAGGTCTATTATAGTCCGGGAATTGGATTTGGGAAGTTGAGAACCCCTAGAATCGTTCGTCAAATTCCCCCACGAAACGATTCTTAAGGTAAAATGCTGCTACATGCAGCGAACCATTTCCGTCATCAGGTTTACGCTGTGGCGGATGGCCTGAGCCTCGAAAACAGCGTAATCTACACCGGCGCTGTCATCTGCCTTGTCAGAAATAGCGCGCAGGATCAGGAATGGGATACGGTTAAAATAGCACACCTGAGCAATGGCCGCTCCCTCCATCTCTGTACACATACCGGAAAATGTTTCACTGATCCACTGCTTTTTATCCTTATCAGAAATAAACTGATCCCCCGAAACAACACGGCCTGTAAAAGTGCCGATCTCCGGATTCACCCGGCTGCAGCATTCCTTTGCAAGAGTAACCAGTGTTTCATCTGCCGGAAATGAAAGCGTATCTACTCTTGGGATCTGCCCCGCTTCATAGCCAAAGGCTCTGGCATCCATATCGTGCTGCAGAGCGTCTGTAGAAATCACAATATCACCGATATTGATCCGGGCGTCCAGAGAACCTGCAATTCCCGTATTGATGATGCAGGAAGGCGCATAGCGGTCCGCCAGAATCTGAGCGCACATGGCCGCATTTACCTTGCCGATGCCGGAACGGACTACCACCGTGTCCTTTCCTTCCAGCTTTCCCTTATAAAATTCCATGCAGGCCCGGGACTCCACCTGTACCTCTGTCATTTTTTCTTTTAACATAGCCACTTCTTCATCCATGGCTCCGATAATTGCTATCATTGCAATTCCTCCTTATTCTGATCGGCGGCGCTGTCTGAAAGCCGCTTTTTCTCAATTATACTGTGGCCTGCACCATTTTTTCAAGCATCTTCTTGACAATCCACCCGCCTTGGGGCATAATCGAATCTGCATTGACTATGAAACAACGATTTTAATTGGAGGTTAATTACATGATGACATATAAAACACACGGCGTATGTTCCAGAGCCATTACCTTTGATGTAGACGGCAATAAGCTCACCAATGTCCAGTTTGCAGGCGGCTGCTCCGGCAATACCCAGGGCGTTGCAAGACTGGTAGAGGGTATGGATGTAGATGAGGCGATCCGCCGTCTGGAAGGCATTCAGTGCGGCCCCCGTCCTACCTCATGTCCTGACCAGCTGGCACAGGCATTAAAGGAATATAAGGCACAGCTGGCATAAAACAGCACTGCTTCGGATTCTTATAAAAACTGTATCCATATGCTGTACTGCGGATCGTCTGCCGCCGGTACAGCATTTTTTACGCACTGCATTTTATAAAAAAGGAGATTTGCCATGGCAAAGCTGCCCGAAAAAGGCCAGACTCTGTGGGGCTTTACTGTCACAGAGCGCAACTCAATTTCCATGCTGGGAGCTGAAACTGCGGAACTGTTCCACCCTTTCAGCGGAGCCAGACTTTTATATATACATAACGACGACCGGGAGCTTGGGTTTAATCTGATCTACCGGACTCCGCAGCTGGATAATCTGGATTCCAACCATATATTAGAGCATCTGATGCTCTGTTCCTGCCCTTCCTATCCCAGCCGGGATGTGTTCTTTGACATGGACAGCAAAAGCTATTCCACCTTTATGAACGGGATCACGGACAATACCTGCACCTGCTATCCGGTCTGCTCCCTGAGCATGGAGCAGCTTATAAAGCTTATGGATGTCTTTTTATGCTGTATGGAAGAACCGGAGGCTTTAAAGGATCATCGGTTCTTTATGAGGGAGGGGCTTCGGTTTGAACTGGAGGATACGGATGGAGAGCTTTCCATGCTGGGAACGGTTCTCAGCGAAGACTGGGGGCATTTAACAGATCTGGAGGAAAATGCGGACAGCGCGGCTGCCCAGGCATTGTATGAAGGGCAGATTGCAGCCAATCTTCTTGGAAGAGCCCATTTCCATTATAAAGAAATCACCTTTGAAAAAATCCGTCAAACCTACGAACAGCTTTATGACTATTCCAACTGCCTGATGATCCTCTACGGAAACGCCGACCTGGAGGCGGTTCTGCGTTTTCTGGATGAAAAACACTTATCACGCTTCAAAAGCAGAAACCTGAATCTTCGCCCCCTTTTTGAAGGGCCTGTGTCTTCCGGTTTCCGAAAAACAGAGGTCAAAAGTCCGGCCTATGAAGGAAGCCCGGCCGAACACTCCTCTGTGATCGACTATACCATTGATCTAAGCGGGCTGTCCCAGGAGGATGTGATCTGTATGGGGTTCTGCGCCGGAATGATGGATCAGGATACCTCTCCGGTTCAACGGGCTGCCAGATCCCTTGGCCTTAACAATATTATCGACGTCTATCTGGATACGGCGCTGGCCCGGCCGGTTTTAAAATTCCGCCTTCAAAATGGGGATAAAGAACAGCAGGAGCTGTTTTTTCAGGCCGTAAATCAGGGGCTTGCAGACATGGCGGAAAATGGAATTGCAGACGAGCTGTACCATGCAGTCATAAAGGAAAACAGGCTGGCCGATCTCCTTATGAGGGAAACGCCCCATCTGGGCTTTCATCTGTCCGAGGATATCGGACGCTTCTGGAGCCTTACCGGACGAACCGACTACTACTCCCTTTACGAACATACCTTCACACATTTCAGTGCAGATCAGGAACAGTCCATTATGCGCAGGCTGGCAAAGCAGGTATTAAACCCGCCGTCAGCCGTACTGTCTGCAGCCATTCCCGTACCCGGTCTGGCAGAAGCTCTGGAACAGGAACGCGATCGGTGGCTGAGAGAAAAAAAGGCTTCCATGTCCCCAAAAGAGCTTCAGGCTCTCATCCGTGAAACAGCGGATTTTAAAAAATGGAGCGCCCAGGATAAAAGCTGTCTTGATTTTCTGATTCAGCCGGAGCAGCTTCCCGAACCCGAAGAGGATCCGCCCTTTTTCTCCGGCCTGCGCCATGGGATCTTCTGCTGCGGTTCCCCTTCTCCTCTTGCAGGAATCGGCAGCTACCAGCTCTTTTTTGATCTGAGCGAACTAAGCGGGGAAGACTGGAACTATCTTACATTGTATCAGATGCTGCTCACAGAACTGGATACACGCCGTTTCTGTGTGGAACAGCAGAAAAACATGGAACAGGAATATCTTTATGACTGTACCTTTGATGAACTGTATCCGGATGCAGATGCCGACGAAAACAGCCGTCCCATGATGAGCGTGGTGTGGTCGGGACTTACGGAGGACTTTGAAATCAGTCTGGATTTTCTTCTGGAGCTGATGAGAAATGGAAATTACGAAGATAGGGAAACGATTTCACAGGTGATTGAAAAATATCTCCCGGACTACGATCTGTCCAAAAGTGAAAACGGTCCTTCTCTAGCCTACAGTCTGGCAGAACGGTATATACGGCAGGACAGCCGTTTCCGTTTCCAGCTCAATTCACCTGAGATATACCACTTTTTAAAGTATATTTTAACCATCCTGATCAGGGAGCAGGCCCATCCCGATGATGAAGCGGCCAGGACAGACGCAAACCAGATAAGCAGCTCATTATATACCCTGGCCCAGAAGCTGGTAAGCCGCAGAAAGCTGATCTTTCTGGCAGCTGCCGAAAACGCTTCACTGGAACACATCCTGGATCGTGCCTCCACGTTGCTGAGCCAGCTTCCCGAGCGTAATGAAAACGGTTTCATGTTTTCCAATCATCTTTCACTTCCATCATGGGATCAGGCCCCGTCTCTTCGGACAGCCGCCTGCATTGACAGTTCTCTTGAAGAACTTAGGATGCTGGGAGATTTTAAAAAGGTTCCTGAATTTAAGGGCCGTTTCCTTCCATGGCTTCTGGCAGCAGGCGATAAATATGTAAAGCCTGCCGTGCGCTATCAGGGACGAGCCTATGACAGCGGAATTGATTTTCTTCTTCCGGCCGGATATTTTACCCTATGGAGCACAGAAGACCCTGATATCGAATCAACACTTTCCGTATTTAACCGTACCGGTCAGGCTCTGGCAGAACTAAAGCTGACGCCAGAGGATCTTCAGGGTTACATTTTAAGCGCCTATGCTCAGGCTCTCCCTCCCATCGGAATCCTGAACAGCCGTATGCGGGCTATGCGAAGATATATTATGGGGATCTCTACTGTATACATTAATGAAATGATACGCAATATACGCAACAGTACCATAAATGACCAAAAAGAAGCGTCAGATTTAATCTGCCGTCTTTTAAAATCCGGTCCGGTATCTGTAGTCGGAAATGAAAAAATAATCCTGGAATATAAAAACCGATTTGATGAAATACTGAAGATAAAAGAAAAAAACGGTACGGTATGAACTGTGGGGAGAGAAATCTCCCCATAAATTGGTTTGAGCCGGCAAGGCTGTCCATATGCCAACCCCGCCGGCTTAGTGATCTATGCTGCAGCGATAAATGCTGCTGTCTTCTATGTAAAAAGCTCTGACTGCTTGTTTATGTCCTTTAGTATAACCTTTAATTGTGTACGAAGTTTGACCACATGGTAAACAGTTTCTAAAATAGTTTAAGAAAAAATAACAAACATTTCCTTTTTCTTTGGATTTTCTTTTATTGACATATAATATTATACATCATACAATATTGATGTAATCATTCACAGCGGCAGATCATACATTTTCATGCCGCCAACACACGGAGGGGATGCTTATGGTATTCAACACCGGATCTGCCCTTCTGGATGCCATTGTACTGGCTGCCGTTTCACGGGAAAAGGAAGGAACCTATGGCTACCGGATCACCCAACAGGTCCGCGAGGCCATTGACATATCAGAATCTACCTTGTATCCGGTGCTTCGGCGTCTGCAGAAGGATGACTGCCTGGAGGTCTACGACCGGGCGATTGACGGCAGAAACCGCCGGTATTACCGGCTCACAGAACAGGGACGGCTGCAGCTGCAGCTCTACCAAAGAGAATGGGCAGTCTACTCCCAGAAGATTTCCCACATCATAAAGGAGGGGGACTCTTGAATCGAGAACAGTTTATGAAACAGCTTTCCTATCTGCTTCAGGATATAAGCGATGAAGATCGAACAGACGCTCTGGATTACTATGAAAATTATCTTGATGAGGCCGGATTTGGATATGAAACCGATATCACAAATGAGCTTGGAAGCCCGGAACGGATCGCAGCGATTATCCGGATCAGTCTTTTAAGTAATCCGGATGAGACAGGAGAATTTACAGACAGCGGCTATGAAAATTCCCGCTTTAAGGATCCGGGCTATGAGCTTGCAAAACAGCACCGTGAAACCGATACCTTCACCGGAGCTGACCGCAGCAAACATCCGTATACTTCCTACGGATCCGAATCAGGCCAAACGTATGGACAGGCACAGCAAAGCCGCAGTTCCTTTCATCCGGGAGCAGAGCGTTCCGGCCCCAGAACCAGCCGCCTGTTAAAGCTTCTTTTGTGGATCGTCCTTCTTATCGTAGGAGCGCCTCTTCTTCTGGGAATCGGAGGCAGTATCGCAGGATTAACCGCAGCCATAGTTGGCATTGCTTTTGCTCTCCTTATCAGTCTTGGTGTTTTAACCGGAGGCGCTTTTATTACAGCAATTCTTGCCCTTCCTCTGGGAATTGTATCGCTTTTTATCCACCCGGTTCAGGGAATTTTTACCTCCGGAACAGGGCTGGCAGCCCTGGGAGCAGGCTTTCTCCTCTTAGCCCTCTGCCTTCTGTTTTACGGCCGACTGATTCCCCGCCTTATATGCCGGATCATTGACTGGATCAGCGGAATGCTTCATAAAGGGAGGTCATAGAGATGAATAAACTGATACGTTTCTGCATCATTGCAGGCCTGATTTTTCTTCTCAGCGGACTGCTCTTATCCGCCTGCGGGATCGTCATGGGAGGCGCTTCCTATCCTGACGTTCGGCCCCACCGGATTCACCGGATTATGGAGAGGCTGGATGACTGCATCTGAACCTGAAATTTAACATTTTCATACAAAGGAGGTCTTTCTGATTATGAATAAACGATTATACCGTTCTGTTTCCAACCGTATGCTCAGCGGCGTATGCGGCGGGATCGGAGAATATTTTGACATTGATCCCACCCTCGTGCGCCTGGCCTGGGCTATATTCACCTGCGTTACCATAGGCGCAGGAGTGGCTGCCTATGTGATTGCCGCAATTATCATACCGGCTGATAATAATATCCGCTAGGCGAAACAGCCGATTCCGGGCTCATATGCTACCGGGAATCGGCTGTTTTAGCTTTATAGGTACGAAACTGTCTTTTGTACTCAGAAGGAGTGGTTCCTGTTACAGCTTTAAATACCCGGTTAAAGTGGGTCAGACTTGAAAATCCTACTTCCTGGCTAATCTGAGTCACATTTTTATCCGTTTCCATAAAACTCCTCTGAGCATTCATAATACGGGTTACATTAATATAATTAACCAGTGTGCTGTTTGTATAGCGCTTGAACTCCCTGCAAAGATACCAGGGGCTGATATAAAACTGCTGCGCAAGGCACTCCAGCTTTAAATCTTCATAATAATGACTGTGAATATAACTTATTATTTCATTAATCCGGCTTCGTTTCTCCTGTCTAACCGGAGGCAGATCTGCCCTGACAATTACAGCTGCAAGCAAATTTAAAAGAGCTTTGCGATAACTTACCGTAAAACGTCCCGGATCCTTCTGCTCCTCCAACAGCTGCTCCATAATCCGGTGAATTTGTGTACGCTTCTTTGTATCCAGACGGCAAATTCCCCGTTCTCTGCAAAGCTCTCTGAATATCTCATCTGATCCCAGTTCCTCCTGTCTGAAATACAACACCAGCCTTTTGAATGGCATATCTTTTTCGCCATATGAATAGTGCATTACATAGGGTGGGAAAATAATAAATTCACCGGCTGTCATTTTATAGCACCGGTCCTGTACCATATGAAACCGTTCTCCTGTTTCAAGATAATACAGCTCAAAATATTCATGATAATGGGACTGTGCCATATTATCATTGACTCCTATGATACGTTCACTGGCAATTAAAGCCCCCTGAGCCATCATGATGCCTGCCTGATCGATCATTTTTACTACTCCCTCCTCCTTTGCATTTATTTAAGTTGTGTCTTTTGTTGTAAGTGCTTACATTTTCACCATAATTTTTATTGACTTTCTATATCCTTTTCTCTTTTTTTATTTCATCCACACAAAAAAACGCAAGAAATGTAAAATTTATTACAATATACTGCAATATTCGTCTGGTTTTGCCGATTCTGTTTTATTATCATATTACCACAGAACCGATCGAAAGTATACATTTTACAAACAGGAGGAACTCATTGATGAAGGTATGTATGAATGCCGGCAATGTAACAAAGAAGGGCTCTGTTTTCTGCATTTCCACCAACTGCATAGAAATCCGCCTTCTCTTTCTTACAGATCATATTCTGAGAATCAGAGCAGGATTTGATGGCGATTTTTGCGAAGAATCCTACAGTCTGGTAATGACTGCCTGGGAAGACAGAATGGACGGCTTTATGAAGCATTACAGAAAGCGTGTAGCACCGGCAGAAGCTGAACTGATTGAAGACAGCGCAGTGCAGGCTGTAATTCAGGGTAAAGAACTCAAGGTTGTGATTGAAAAGGATCCTTTCCGAATCTGTGTATATGACCGTGAAGGCTCACAGATTCATGCGGATATCCCGGATCTTGCCTATCTGGAGGATTCAAACCACCGCCGGATCCATACAAGTGAGATCAATGCTCAGGACTGCTTTTTTGGTTTCGGCGAAAAAAGCGGCGAATTTAATAAGGCTCAGAAATTTATGGTAATGAGCCCCGGAGACTCCATGGGATATGACCCCAAAGAAACCGATTCCCTCTATAAGCACATTCCATTTTATATCAAATTAAACCCTGGCACAAAAAAGGCAGTCGGTTACTTCTATCACTGTACCTGGGAATGCGACTTTGATATGGGACGTGAAAAACGAAACTACTGGAAGCCCCACAGCCGTTTCCGTACAGATGGAGGCGATATTGACCTGTTCCTCATAGCCGGACCATCTATCAGCCAGATTGTCGAGCGCTACACAGATCTGACCGGAAAGTCTGCCCTGCTTCCCAAGTATGCCCTAGGATATCTGGGTTCTTCCATGTACTATCCCGAACTGGAAGAAAACTGTGACGATGCCATCACAGAATTTATTGACACCACAAAAGAAGAAGGGATCCCTGTAGACGGCTTTCAGCTTTCTTCCGGTTACTGCGCCATCGAAACAGAGGAAGGAATCAAGCGCTGTGTGTTTACCTGGAACAAAAAACGCTTTAAAAATCCTAAAGATTTCTTTGCACAGATGAAAAAACGAGGCGTCTGCGTATCTCCCAATGTAAAGCCGGGTATTTTGCTGGTACATCCCAGACTGGAAGAAATGAAAGCCAAAGGCATGTTTGTAAAAGCCAGCGACAGTGATCAGCCGGGTATCGGAACCTGGTGGGGCGGAAAAGGTATGTTTACAGACTTTACCAGCTCCTCTACCCGTGAAAACTGGAAAATGATGTTAAAAGAAAATGTGCTAGACTATGGTACAAGCTCCATCTGGAATGATAACTGCGAATATGATTCCATGGTAGATAAGGACTGCCGGGTATCCTTTGAGGGAAAAGGCGCTACCATCGGTCAGTTAAAATCTGTTATGTCCAATATTATGTGCCATATCACAGATGAAGCAATCCATGAAACCTTTGAAAACACACGGCCCTATATCGTATGCCGTTCCGGCCATTGCGGAATTCAGAAATACGCCCAGACCTGGGCAGGCGATAACCTGACCTGCTGGGATTCCCTGAAATACAATATTGCAACCATACTTGGAATGGGACTCTCCGGTGTAGCCAATCAGGGATGCGATATCGGAGGCTTCTTTGGCCCTGCTCCGGAAGCCGAGCTTCTAGTCCGCTGGATCCAGAATGGTATTTTCCAGCCCCGTTTCTCCATCCATTCTACCAATACGGATAACACCGTTACCGAACCCTGGATGTACAGCGGCTGTACCGGCTACATCCGCAGCGCAATTCTGCTGCGTTACCGCCTGTTCCCCTATCTGTATTCTCTGATGGAGCGGGCCCATACCACAGGACTTCCGATTATGGAACCCATGTGCTACGCCTTCCAGAATGATCCTGCCTGCTATGAGGACGGAATTAACTTTATGTTCGGTGATTCTCTTCTGGTAGCAAATGTAGTGGAAAAGGGCGCAAAAATCCGCAGCGTCTATCTCCCCGAAGGAAGCGCCTTCTATGACTTCTATACAAGAGAAGTATATGAGGGCGGACAGACCATCGAATTCCCTGTAAATCTGGGAAGCATTCCTCTGTTTGTGCGAAGCGGCGCCTTGATCCCCATGGCATCAAACCAGATGATGAATCTGATGAATGAAACAGTCACAGGACTTACCATCCTGTGTGCGCCTGACAAAGACGGTTCCTTTATACTTTATGAAGATGACGGCGTATCCATGGATTATGAGAAAGGGCTATACTTAAAAACCGTTATCACCATGACTGCAGGCGAACGTACTGTCATTGGCTTTAAACAGGAAGGAAGCTTTGAAACCTCCGTTGAGACCATCGCTCTGGATATGATCCACCGTGAGAAAGCCCCTTACTGGGTAAGCGTTAATGGAGAAATACTCCCACATTTCCTTCACCGTCGTAAATTTGAGGAGTCTGGCTGCGGCTGGTATTACAGCCAGACTCTGAAATCCGTTCAGATTAAATATAATAACCCCAAAAAGGATCATCAGGTTCTTGTTTCCTTTGAGCAATTCGATCTGATCGGTATGTAAGCTTACAATTGCAGCCAAAAACTGCAGATCACTATTTTTAAGTATGAAAGGAGTAACTAGTGTGAAGAAACTTGCAGCAATCAGCGCCGCTCTGGTTATTGCAGCAGCCGGGCTTTCTGGCTGTGCTTCCCAGAGCGCTGCTTCCAGCGCAGAGGCTACCAGAGAAAATCCTATGATCCTTTCTCTGGCTCATGGGCTCAGCGAAACTCATACCGTACATATTGCCATGACGGAATTTGCACAAAATGTAGAAGAACTCACAGATGGAAGAATTCAGGTTCAGATTTTTCCAAACGGCCAGCTTGGTTCTGAGAACGAAAATATGGAGCAGCTGATGGCCGGCGTTATTTCTATGACAAAAGTCTCAGCCCCCGGACTGGCAACCTACAATGAAGCGTATCATACCTTTGGGCTGCCGTATATCTTTGACAGTACCGATGATTTTTACCACAAAATGGCTTCCCGTCCCATGCAGGACTTTTTCCTTTCCACAGAGAATGACGGCTTTGTAACCTTAACCTACTACACCTCCGGCGCACGTTCTTTCTATACAAAGGATAAGGCAATCCGCACTCCTGAAGATTTAAAAGGCCTGAAAATCCGTGTACAGGATATGAAATCCCAAACCGATATGCTAAAAGCCTTAGGTGGTATTCCTGTGGCGATGTCCTATGGAGATGTGTACACCTCTCTTCAAACCGGTATTATTGACGGAACAGAAAATAACGAAACAGCCCTCACCACCGGAAAGCACGGAGAAATCTGTAAAGTATTTTCCTCCGACCAGCATGCCATGATTCCGGATGTTATGGTTATGAGCTCCAAAGTATGGAAGTCCATTACTCCCGAGGATCAGCAGATTATTCTGGAGGCAGCCAGAAAATCCACAGACAGCCATAAAATTGCATGGAACACAGCGATTGAAGAAGCAAAAAAAGAGGCGTCCGAAACCATGGATGTCACCTTTGTTGAGGATGTGGATAAAGAGGCGTTTCGTCAGGCTACTGCAGGTATGATTTCCGATTACTGCAGTCAGTATCCCGGTGTACAGACCCTGCTTGACATTATCAATTCAGCAGAATAGGAGAGGCTATATGAGAGAATTTTTAACATCTGTAAAAAAATGGATGACTTTTCTTTTGTCCAGAATTGCAACAATTCTTCTTTCCGTAATGACGTTTTTAGTACTGTATCAGGTATTTACACGTTATGTCTTAAACAGCCCTGCCGCATTTACGGAGGAGCTGGTACGTTATTCCCTGATCTGGACCGGATTTATCGGCGCTGCCTATGCATTCAGTACAAGGGAGCATATGTCGCTTGTACTCCTTCAGGAAAGCTTAAAGCCAGAAGGCCGCCGGATCCTTATGATCTGCATTGATACCCTGATTCTTATATTTGCCATTTTTATTATCACCATCGGCGGTTTTAAGCTGGCCATGAGCGCCCAGAAGGTTTATTCTGCCCTTCTTGGCATTCCAAGAAGTCTGGTTTATGCAATGGCTCCTGTTTCAGGTATTTTTATCATTATTGCACAGCTCATCAATCTTTATGAGGATGTGACAGGTATTAAAATTGAAGGAGGAAATGAGTCATGAGTATTGGTATTACAACGGCCGTCCTGTTTGCGGTATTTGCAGCCCTTCTTTTCCTTGGCTGTCCCATTTCCGTAGGCATTGTAATTTCTTCTATTGTTGCTGCGGTATCCTCCCTCTCCTGGGATCAGATTACCTTTATCACCATGCAAAAAATGAACAGCGGTGTGGAAAGCTTTTCCCTTCTTGCAATCCCGCTGTTTATCCTGGCAGGAAACATAATGAACAACGGTGGTATTGCCAAACGCCTTGTAAACTTCGCTCAGCTTTTTGTAGGCTGGTGTCCCGGCTCTCTGGCTTTAGCTAATATTGTAGGCAATATGCTCTTTGGAGCGCTTTCCGGTTCCTCTGTTGCCGCAGCTTCTGCCATGGGAGGCTGCATCTACCCGATCCAGAAGGAAGAGGGCTATGATCCAGCCTTTGCAACGGCAGCTAATATTGCTTCCGCACCTACCGGTCTTCTGATTCCGCCAACCAGCGCATTTATCGTATATTCCACGGTTGCAGGCGGAGTATCTATTTCCACACTGTTTATGGCCGGTTATGTTCCAGGACTTCTCATGGGGCTTGGTTCTATGGTTGTAGCTTTTTTGTATGCAAAAAAACATAAGTATCCAACCTCAGGCTTTCCATCCATGCAGACTGCAGTAAAGGTTACTCTGGAGGCTCTTCCCAGCCTTCTGCTGATTATCATCGTAATTGGCGGTATTGTAAGTGGTATCTTTACAGCAACTGAGGGGGCAGGTATTTCCGTACTGTACTGCCTGATTCTTTCTCTCTGCTACAAAAGCATTAACTTTAAGAGTTTTTCTAAAATCCTGGTAAGCAGTGCCTGCACCAGCGGCATTATCCTGTTCCTGATCTCCGCCTCCTCAGCTATGTCCTTTGTAATGGCATATTCAGGAATCCCGGCAGCCATCAGTACGGCTATTATGTCTGTTTCTTCTAACAAATATGTGATCCTGCTGCTGATGAATGTAATTCTGCTGGTAATTGGTATGTTTATGGATATTACTCCTGCAATCCTGATCTTCACACCGATTTTCCTTCCTATTGCAGAAAGCCTTGGAATGAGCAATATCCAGTTCGGTGTTATGCTGATTTTTAATATGTGTATGGGAAATATAACGCCGCCTGTAGGATCTGTCCTTTTCGTAGGCTGCGGTATCAGCAAAATCAGCATTGAACAGGTAGCAAAAACTTTACTACCTTACTTTATTGTACTTTTTATCCTTCTGCTGGCAGTTACCTATATCCCTGTACTTTCTCTGGGCGTACCCTCTCTGATGGGGCTGCTCTAAGAAGAGCAGCTCTCACATTCCTCCACCTCTAAGGACTTGGAGCGGACATAGTAAATCGTCTTTACGCCTTCTTCCCAGGCCTGGATATACAGGTTTAAAACCTTGCGGAAGGTATAGCTGTTGGTGATATACAGGTTCATGCTCTGAGCCTGGTCGATATGGCGCTGGCGGATGCCGCAGGCTTTTATGCTCCAGCTCTGATCTAACAGATGGGCATTTTTATAATACCAGTATGATTCGGGAGTCAGCTCCGGGGCCACCCTTGGGAGCATGGCTCCCTTTTTTTCTTCCAGATAGAAGCGGTGCATAATGGGGTCAATACCGGCTGTGGTTCCCGAAAGGATACTGGTTGAGCTGGTAGGAGCAATGGCTAAAAGATATGCATTCCGCATTCCCTGAGCTGCCTTTGCGGCAATCTGTTTCCATCGGCTTCCCGTATAGCCCCGTCTGGAAAAATAGGTTCCGGTCTGCCAGCCGCTGCCCTCAAACAGAGGATAGCTTCCCTTTTCCTTTCCCAGATCCGCACTGGCCTCGATGGCAGCCTGGCTGATCCGTTCAAAAAGCCTGTCCACAAACAGAAGGTGCTCCCGGCTCTCCCATTTAATCCTCCGCTTTGCCAGCATATGGTGATAGCCGGAAACTCCCAGCCCGATGCTTCTGTATGCATGGTTTGTAAGCTCTGCATAGGGAAGAGGATAAAAATTAAGGCCAATTACATTGTCCAATGCCCGGACTGCGGTCCACACGGTATCCTCTAACACGCCATCCTCCTCCAAAGGAATATTTCCCAGAGAAAGGCTCGCCAGATTACACACCACAAAATCCCCCGGACGCACCCTGGTAACAACCACAGGATCGCCGTCCTCAGTCTCTACCGTCTGGCTGACGGTTTCCATGGGAGACATATTCTGCGCAATTTCCGTACAGAGATTGGAGCAGTAAATCATTCCTTTATGGCTGTTGGGATTGGCCCGGTTTACAATGTCCCGGTTAAAGGCAAAGGGCGTTCCCGTTTCCACCGCAGATTTGATAATCAGACGCACCAGCTCCTTTACCGTCACCGTTCTGCGGCTTAACCGGGAATCTGCCACACATTCCTCATAGCGCGTTTCCCATTCTTCCCCAAAATAATCTTCCAGAAAATAGCCCTTTACCTCATGGATCTCATGGGGGCAGAACAGATGCCAGGGAGCATCCAGATTTTCCTTTGCCAGTCTCCAAAACCGATCCGGATAACATACAGCCGGAAAAATATCATGCGCCTTCATCCGATCGTCGCCGTTATTGGTGCGGAGCTGAAGAAATTCCGGCAGATCCCTATGCCATGCATCCAGATATACGGCGGCGGCTCCCTGGCGCATCCCCAGCTGATCTACGGCTACTGCTGTATCATTTACAAGACGGATCCAGCGGATCACACCTCCGGCCGCACCTTCAAAGCCCCGGATGCTGCTTCCGGCCGCGCGTACCTTTCCGAAATACAGTCCCATGCCGCCGCCGAATTTGCTGACGCGGGCAAAATTGTCAATGCTTCTGTAAATTCCCTCCAGACTGTCGGAAACCGTATCAATAAAGCAGCTGGAAAGCTGATGGTAAGGCTTTCTTGCATTGGAAAGCGTAGGGGTAGCCATAGTCACATACATCCGGCTGAGCATATCATAAAACTTTCTCACCCAGTACAGGCGGTCTTTTTTCTCTTCCATGGCAAGATGGAGGGCAATTCCCAAAAACATCTCCTGAGGCGTTTCTAACGGCTCCTGACGGCGGCTTCGGATCACATAGCGTTTAAGCAGCAGATCCAGTCCGGAATAGGTAAACAGATGATCCCTTTCCGGACATAAAAACGTCTCCGCCTCCTGTATCTCCTCCTTTGTATAGTGTTCCAAAATGTATTCCCCATAGAGTTTTTCCTCTGTCAGATAACAAAGCTTGCTGTAAAAATCCGTGATTCCCAGCACTTTAAGCCGTCCTGACAGCTCCCGCCTGAAGGATGCTCCCAAAAGCCTAGCTGCGATCATCTCCCACTTTGGAGACTGCGCGCTGGTAAGCTCCACTGCCGCTTTTACGAGAGCCGCCCAAAGCTCCGGCTCTTCCATTCCCGGTCTGGCAAAGCTGTGGAATTTTTCCTCCAGAAGCTCAAGACTGTACGCTTCATCCGTAAAATCAGAACATATTCCCTCTAAAACGGTTCTTAAGAGCGCCTGAAGCTCTGCATCCTCCTTAAAAATCTGCATTATCATTTCCATATATCATATCCTTTTCTTTTATAAATCATCAATCAGGGCCGTGCTCTTGGCATAAGCGGTGCTCCGGGCCTCAAAAAAATCCGTCTTTACCAGATTTGCATTGGAATACTGGCTGACCCAGGCCATATTTTCCGGCTCCTTTTCAAATCCTTCATAGACAGGGTCAAAGCCCAGGCTCACCCAGCGGAGATTTCCCAGATAATAAATATAATCCCGGATCATTTCGGCTGTGAGGCCGGAAATACGATCCCCGATCACATATTCCCCCCACAGGATTTCCTGGCGGACGCCCTCCATCAGAAGTTCCTTCATCATTTTCACATTTTTGTCTGTAAACAGCTCCGGACGTTCCTGCTTTAATTCCCGGATCATGTTTCTGAACAGCCACAGATGGGTATTTTCATCCCGATTGATATAACGGATCTCCTGCGCAGAACCGGGCATCTTTCCATTGCGGCTCAAATTGTAAAAGAACATGAATCCGGAGTAAAAATAGATTCCTTCCAGAATATAATTTGCCATCAGGACGCGCAGAAAGGCCTCAGGGCTTTTATTCTCCTGAAATCCGTTGTAACATTCCCCGATAAAGGTATTGCGTCTTAAAAGATGCTCATCTGTCTTCCACTGGTACAAAATAGCGTCACGCTCAATGGGACTGCAGATCGTATCCAGCATATAGCTGTAGCTCTGGCTGTGGATACATTCCTGAAAGGTCTGTATATTCAGACAAAGGTTAATCTCATTTGCAGTAATGTATTCTCCAATATTGGGAAGATTGGCTGTCTGGATGGAATCCAAAAACACCAGAAAGCTTAAAATCTTATCATAGGCGGCCCGTTCCGCAGGGGCCAGCTTCGGATAATCCTTCTTATCCTGTCCCAGACTGATTTCCTCAGGAATCCAGAAATTATTCATGGCCTGACGGTACCAGTCCTTGACCCAGGTATAGCGCATATTGTTAAAATCATTCAGATTTGTGGTATTTCCCCCGATCATGCGTCTTGCATTAAGACTGGTATCACCCTGGGGATTAAAAAGCGGCTTTTTCGTAAGCTGATCCATGGATGTTCCTTTCATTTTTTAATATCATATTTATTATCTTAACATGGACTGTCAATATATCCTCTTTTTGAATTCCCTGCGTTTCCTGAAAAAAACACTGGCAATCTCTATGAAAGTAGGCTATAATGGGCTGAATGGTTTTTCAGAAAGAGGGTGACATTATGCACAAATATATGCGAACCATCGGATTCAGCCAGTATACCTCCCGCCAGGATCTGGATAAGCTTTTAAAAAAGCTTGTAAAGGACGCTTCCAAATCTGATATTTTAAAAGAATCTGACGGAGAAATGTTCTGCGAACTGCGGGCACAGACCGCTCCCGGCATGGGCGTTGCCATCGCCGGACGTTTAAGCCAGAGAGGAATCTTTAAGCAGGAATACTATTTCCCATATGTAGAAAGCAGCCAGGTCACATCCACCGCGGACTGCTCGATCCAGCGCCATACGGAGCGTGAAACCTTTGCAGGCCTTTTAGATGAATACCGGGTGGGGATTTCTCTGATCTTTTATATGGAAAATTCGATGGAATACCGCCTGCGCCTTAAAAACAGCCAGCCGATTCTTCCAAAGAGCGCTTCGCTCTCGGCTCTGTCCATTCATGGAAAAATCCTTCTTCCGGTCCAGAAGACACCCCAGCAGACGGAAGACCGAAAAAAAGCGGCCAGCAAACGCAGCCGTCTCATCGAAGCCGCCAAACGGGGCGATGAAGAGGCCATCGAAACACTGACCGTAGAAGATATTGATCTTTTCTCCTCTGTATCACGCCGTGTGGCAAGAGAGGATATTTATTCCATTGTAGACACCTGCTTTATGCCCTCCGGCATTGAGTGTGACCAGTATTCTGTCATTGGAAATATTTTATCTGTGGACCGCAGGATCAACCGCATTACCGGAGAAGAAATCTTTCTTCTGGGCCTGGAATGCAACGACCTGCTCTTTACAGCTGCAATCAACGCTGCCGATCTCTTAGGAGAGCCTGTTCCCGGACGCCGTTTTAAGGGCCAGGTATGGATACAGGGAAATGTATGCTTTGAAGCCTAGTTCTATTCCGCCTTCACTCTCTCAAATATGTACCTTGTATCGGAAGAAAGCTCCTCTCTGAACCGATATCCCAATCGGTCAAAGCTGCGGATTTCTGACGGATCCTCTATGCGGTTTTCCGCCATAAAACGAACCATTTCCCCGCGGGCCATTTTTGCATAGGTTCCCTTTGTCACAAGCTTTCCTCCGGCTTCTTCACAAAAGACCGGAGTGATATATCTGTCTTCTTCAGAAAGACAGACCTCAATACATTTGGAATACTCTTTGGAAGCCAGATTCAGGATGATTCCACTTTCATCTCTTACTGCCTCATACAGCCTGTTTCCCCACAGAGCGTACAAATCCTTATATCCGCCGACAGCGGCCCTGGCCTGCATCTCCAAGCGGTAAGGCGTCACGCCGTCCATAGGCCTTAAAACGCCGTAAAAAGCCGACAGGATGCGCAGATGCTCCTGAATATATTCAAACTGCCCTGTTTCAAATACAGCCGGAGCCATATACTGATAGGCGATCACTTCATAGGAGAGCACTGCCGGGGTAAGGTTTTTTCTCAGATCCATGTGGGCCAGACGTTCAACGTTCTGCCCCACGATCCGGTCATTACAGACCCACAGCCGTTTCAGCTCCTCCTGCGTTCTTGATCTAAGCCAGGCTAAAATCTCCTCCGTCTGATCCAGAAATTCGGGAAGACCCATATATGCAAGCGTATCCGGATCTTCCTTCATCTTTTTAGCCGGTGACAGTATGATCCTCATTCCAGCTCACCCAACATCTTTTCTGCATCTTCCGCAGCCTTTACCTTATCATTTGCACGGATGATAATTCCATTTTCATCAATCAGATAGGTTGTACGGACGACGCCCATGGAAACCTTTCCATAGTTCTTTTTTTCCTTCCACACATCATAGGCCTCAATGACCTTGCGCTCCGGATCGGACAACAGAGTAAATACAAGACCGTACTTTTCTTCAAATTTCTTGTGAGAAGCCACTGTATCTCTGCTCACGCCTAAAACAACAGTTCCCTTTTCCATAAACTGGGGATACCGCTCAGAAAATCCGCAGGCCTGTTTGGTACAGCCTGGTGTGTTATCCTTTGGGTAAAAATACAGGATTACCTTCTTTCCTCTGTATTCTTCTAATGTGTGTATTGTTCCGTTCTGATCCGGAAGTTCAAAATTGGGAGCTTTGATTCCTGTGTTCAGCATGGTGAGATCCTCCTTAAATATGGTAAATTTTTGTTACGATAACTGGGTTATGGACATATAATAAATAGTTTTTATGGGAAATACAAGTGAAATTTCTGTTTCATCCTGTCATCATGCTGACTCCGTCTTCAAATTTCGATGAAAGCTCAGCTTCACCATATAAATCAAAAAACTCCGCACCCCCTTACAAAAAGTAAAGGACTACGGCGTCATCTTCCAGCGTTCCCGAGGTGACTTAAACACCCGACCTACCGCTTAGGAGTACAAGTTGGGAGTTATTTTGCTGGCATCCAAATATTTCCCTATGTTCGTGAATGCCTTGATTTTACTTGCTTTTATGTTCTTCTGTGTCTGAATAAGAAAATTGAAATCTGCCTGGGTCAAACGCATTTCGGGTGGCAAAATGGTGGCATTGCCACCTTGGGGCTTTAGCCTTTGCGAAACCTCTAGTTCATACATATGGCTACCATTGTCTTCTGCAGGCAGCAATGATAACGTGATTTCCTTATTAAATTACTCAATATTATACAGTGAGTACAGCCGGATGGCGATATGGTTTTGACTACTATTGCAATCTTTTCACCTTTGTATAAATTAACACCAGCTGGTGCATGATTACATTCTAAAGAAGTTTTCGATTCCAATCAATAAAAAACATCTTCCACAGATATTGCATTAAAAATATCTAATTTTAGTTCTTCATCAGAATCATATGTACAGGTTAGTATTGCAGCAAGAATTCTGCGAAGCAAATCTTCATCAATATGTCCAGCTGCTACATGATAACTGATATTCTCCATTTCTCGAAAGTATATATTAGCAACTGCCATATAACCATTTTTAAGCAAAGACATTGCTGTTAAAGTAATAGCTATCCATTTATTACCATCGCAAAAGCAGTGAAATTTACAAGAACAATAAAACAAATGCAAAAGCTTATCCAAAAAAGTGGGATAGTAATTATCGTTTTGAATATGACACAATACACTTTCAAGTTTCCCTATGTCGAGTTCACCGCAATCGCCACCACCACTATTCCGAATGGTTGCAAGATGAATATCCCGTGCTTCATCTATTGAAATATAGTGTATATCGGCCATCAATTGCGCTCCTTCAATCTCTTCAATACATCTTGATTCTCATGCATAAGCAATTCAAGTTCATCGCCAGCGACTCCTAAGAATTTCTCGTATTCTTCTGCTTCCAGAGGCTTAATATACTCTTCCAATTGCATATGAAATGCATCGCGTAAAGCCATATCCCTACTAGCCATTTTGGTACGTGCTCTAAGAATCAGGGGCTTCCATAAAGGTAATGACTCAAAGGCTGAAAACAAATCTGACAATTCCCAGTTATTTCGTTTTCTTCCCAACTGCGTAGACTGATCCTTAATCATTGCCGCTAATCCACATTCGTAAGACGCAATTAGATCTAAGACCTCAGAATACATCGTATCTCTGACGCTATCTCTTTTAGACAAATGTAAAACCTGCTTATATTCCTGGGCTTTTTCTCGAAAAATGCTTTGGTAAATTTTATCCGTATAAATTGCATATTTGCTATTTCCCATGGAAACATAGTCTCTAAGAGCATCAGTAAATTCACGTCTATAGTTTTCTTCCTGCAAAAACGCACTGATAAAATCCCTGTCACGTTGATTGATATATTTTGTCGAACCGCCCGTCCTTTGATTAACGAAATCAATAACAATATCCAACATGATCTGCCGGAGAACTTTTGCATTTTCACTTTCAACCAAGAGCATCGAAATATTCAAAAATGCCTTAAAATCAAATAATGCAATTTGAGGAGTTCGATTGCTGATATGATTATGCACATGGGCTCGATCCGTGTGCGTTGCCACGATAAAGGCATACTTTCCTTTGGTAAACCGAAGGGCCAGCTCATGCCCCAATCGGTTTGCTTCCTCCGGCGTGATCTCTCCCGGTTTGAAGGACTAGCGGATCTGATAGGCGATCACTTCATGCTTTTGCCGCCGACCGGTGATCTGCTCATACTGACGCTTGGACAGCATAAACTCTTCGTCCACGGTCATCGGGTCACTCTGATAGCCGGTGACCAGTTCGCCCTTTTCGGTCTTTTCCGGATTCTTTGCATAATCCGTTCTGTCACCCAGACTCTGAGCAATGGTTTTCCCCTTGTTTACATGCAGGGGAATGAGTCTTGTTGCTACCATGGTCATCTGCTCCTTTCTCGAATTTTGGCATAAGAAAAGACCTGAGGAGTTTTTTTATTTCCCAGGTCCGGTATGTTATAAACTATTATGAAAAAATGAATTGCAAAAGCTTGCCCGTCAGCGCTTCCAGTCCCAAAGAGATCATTTCAGCAAACATCACTGCCCGGAACACCAGAACTGCAAATCCAAAAACCAGTGCAGCATAGATCCAGACGTGTTGAAACAAAAGCATCACAATGCAGACGACCAGCACCAGATATAAAAGGCCGACGACCATTGCGGAAAGGTTCAATGCAAGGGAGTAAAAAATTGAGAATACAGCGACGATTGCCATAATCGGCAGTGCGATTATTCTAAACGGGAGTTTGATCAACCACATATATACGTCCTCCATTGTCGGTTCTAATAATAATTTATGAAGCGATTGATTTCATGTCAAGGATGTCGCTTATGTATCCGGTGTGACAGCATACCTGCCACACCGTTTTTACTGGATCGTTGCCAGTCTGGCAAGGATCTCCTTCGTAATTTCCCGGATCTCGTTCTGCCTGTTCTGCAAATCTTTGATATCCTCCGTATAGATGGAGCCGGTCTCATTGGCTCGTTTTGCGTACTGATTCAGGTTGTTGCTGCAGTAACGGAGAAGCCCTTCTCGAGACCGCATGTGCACCTACAGCTGGAGAAGGGCATAAAAAAATAGCCAGAGCTGATGATCAGTCAGTTCCAGCTATGTAAATGTATTCAGTTTGTCAACCTCTCTTCTATGCTATTTCAAACGAATATAACAAGTAGATTTTCCCGTACCTTCGCGTTTTAATTCACCGGCTGCAACCAATTTTCTCAGTGCACCTTCAACAGAACTAAGACTCAGTGATGGACACTGCTCCCTGATATCCTGCTTTGTAAAACGACCGATTTTATTCAGGGTGGCTTTTCGGACCATATCAATGGCAGGAAGTTTCTCCTCCACGATAGCAAACCGGTCTCCAAAGTCCTTATATGCAGCCAGAATGGTACCCAGCAAATATTTGATGAATGGAACTGCATCCTCGGTTCCTTCGTGCCAGCCATGCTGCGAACGGCTTAGTGCCTCATAGTACAAATCCTTGTTTTTCGCGATCTTGGCTTCCAGAGAAATGTATTTGCTAACGTAGAACCCAGAGCGATACAAAAGCAGTGTAGTCAACAGACGGCTCATTCTCCCGTTTCCATCATTAAAGGGATGGATACATAGGAAATCGTGGATGAAAACCGGAACTGCAATCAAGGGCTCCAGTTCCATATTTCCGATTACCCTGTTGTACTCTTCACAAATCCGATCCAATGCCTTCGGCGTTTCGAAAGGCGCGAGGGGAGTGAAAAGAATTTCAATATGACCATCCGGATAAGTGGCGCTGATATAATTCTGGACATTCTTTGTCTGTCCGGCCATTGGATTATTCATATGGCTGTACATAATCTTGTGAAGCTGCAGGATGTAGTTTCTTGTCAGAGGAATGGCATCAAAGCTTTCGTGAATAATAGAAAGTACATCGCGGTATCCCGCAATTTCCTGCTCATCTTTGTTCCTGGGAGTCGTTTTCTCCTCAACCAACTGCCGGATTCGTGTATTGGTGGTAACAATACCCTCAATGGCATTGGATGCCTCTGTACTCTGAATCTTTGCAATCTCAACCAGCTTCTCTAATTCCTCCGGGCGCTGCTTCAGGTAAAGCTCCTGTTTTCCAGCTTCCTTATAGATTGCGGCGATAAGCCCCAGAATCTCAGAATCCCATTTCTGCTCCCGGATTGTTGAGTAGTTAAAATCTCTCATTCCCTTAACCTCCATTCTTTCCCTTATATTATATTCAATTTTAATGGATAGTCAATTACCTTAAATAAAAATTCCCTTTATTTCTTTTCAAAAATAAGGGGAACATGCTTTGATAAGGGATAGTATACTCTCATTTCCGGCGCTTTATTCATCACATTGTATCTGAAATCAGAGAAGAACAGAAAAATAGCCAGAACTGATGACCAGTCAATTCTGGCTATGTAACAGGTGACTTTCGCCACCCGGTCGGATTTTCTACTCCGACAGCAGTTTTGGATTTAACCGAAGAGTCCAGAAAGCAGATGTACCAGCGTGATACCTATGAGAGCCACGCCACCACCGACCATGAGCTGTTTTATCCCCAATTAGGAGTAAACGTTCTGCTCGATGGCGGACGGCGGCGTACAAAAAATCTATATGGTGTTATTAAGAGAACCGTCCCGGCAGGACAAGTCAGGCAGTGACCTGTTCCACCTCCGGGATGGGTTTGAGATTAAAATGAAAAGCTGAAAGAAAAAGATATTATTAAAATTTTCCCAACCCAGAAGCCCCACTGTACTACAAGGCTGGTGTTAAAGACCCCAAAAACGGAAACAAGTAATCGTACCGTATGGCTGCCGACAACGCTTGCTCAATTATTGGTTCAATACAAGAAAGACCAGCAGGAATTGAAAGAGTTTTTAGGAAGTGCCTATAACGATTATAACCTCGTTATTGCTCTTGAAAATGGAAATCCCGTAGAAATCCGCATTGTTCGGGTCAGATTTACAACGCTGTGTGAGGAACACAATTTTGAAGTTGTTGTTTTTCACAGCCTACGCCATTTAAGCACAAAATATAAGCTCAAAATGACACATGGCGATATTAAGTCTGTTCAGGGAGATACAGGTCACGCCGAAGCAGAAATGGTAACAGATGTTTACTCTGAAATCGTGGATGAAGACAGACGGCTTAATGCAAAGAAGCTGGATGAAGAATTTTATGAAAATGGACGGACGTTGTCCTATTCCCGCCGAGATTGGTGGGGTCAAAACCTGTCCATTACGCATTAATAATCCAGATTATGTCGAAGGCGGTGATATGCCTAAGACAATTGCAAATAGCTGTGACAAGTGTATTTATTGTGCAAAGAGACATGCCTGGCAGTAACTGTTATATATAAAACAAGGGTGAAAAGCCTGATTTGTAAGCTTTTCACCCTTCATTATCATAGAAGAATCTAATTTACAGAGATTTTCTCATAGTCTCCACTTTCCAAAGACACAAGATTTTTTACAGCCTCTTTTACTTCCACCAGGCTCTGATAAATTCTGGTATAGCAGTCTTTTGCTTTTTTTAATAAGCTCTCTTTATGATTTCATTCATATGCTGTGTAGCTTCAAAGCGAATTCGCTCTTCATCTAATGTAAGTACCTCACGATTTTTCATAACAAGCTTTCCATTGATGATGGAATCGATTACATCATGTCCATTTGCAGCATCTACAATAGTATTTACAAGATTCTGAGTTGGTGTAATATGCGGCTGATCAATATTTAAAAGAATCAGATCAGCTTTCTTTCCTTCTTTTACAGATCCCAGAATATCGCCATGTCCGATAGCATTTGCTCCTCCCTGAGAAGCCATTTTCAAAAGAGTCGGGCAGGTCATAACTACCGGATTAAAAGAAGGAAGTCCCCAATAAGCCAGCATAGAATAACGCAGAACCTTCATCTCATCGAAAATATCCAGGTTGGAAGGAGCAGCTCCATCACAACCCAAACCTACACTTGCACCAGCTTCCAGAATCTGAGGAGCCTTCGGGAATCCATGATTTGCCAGGTTGGCTCTTGGACAATGGATCATTTTTACTCCTCGTTCTGCCATCAATGCAATATCATGGTCTGACAGCATAACATTATGTGCGGTCAGAAGATTTGGACCCAAAATTCCCATTTCATCTAAAAATTCAGCAGGACGTTTTTGATAATTTTGCAGGCAAAAGCTAACTTCATCTTTATGCTCACATAAATGTGCATGGATGCCTGTATGAAGTTCTTTAGCACATTCACCTACCATGGTGATGAGATCTCTGGAGCAGGTCATTACCTGACGAATAGCAAACCAGATATCCACACGGCCATCGCCGGCTCCCTGATAGTTCTTATACAGTTCTTTTGTATGGTCTATAGCTTCAGATGCAGTTTCCTTCATTGCGCCTGTAATAGCATTGCCCATATCCATTGTGGATTTCGCTATTGCGGCTCTCATGCCGGATTCTATAACTGCATCAGCTACACGCTCCATATGTACACCGCCGGAATCAGCAAAAGCAGTAGTTCCGTTTTTGATCATTTCCAGACAGGCTAACTGTCCGCTGACGTAAGAATCTTCCGGGAGAAGATTGCTTTCAAAGGGAACCAGGAAACGAGTCCAAACCATAGGATATTCATCAGCAACACGACCTCTTAACAGCTGCTGACAGGTATGTGTATGACCGTCTATTAAACCTGGCATAACAAGCTTACCTTTTCCATCAAGTGTTTCCGTGGCAACACTATCAACGAATTCATCTGCTGAACCGATTTTTTTAATCCAAGTGTCTTTAATTCCTACGGAACAGGTGGATGAAACGTTCATATCAGGATTCAGAACCTGACAATTTTTGATTAAAATATCATAGTTTTCCATAATCTACCTCATTTCATCTCATATGATTGTTAAATGGCTCCTGTCATTTTCAAAACAATGTCTGCAACAAGAGCGGAGAATATAAAGGTTCCGGTAATTACAAATAAAGTGATCAATACCAGCTTCCATCCCATTTTTGTAAAATCCTTTAGATCTTTTCCCAGAGAAATACCGGCAAATGCACCAAGTGCTGTAGCTGGAGCTAAAAATGCAACAGGAGTTGTAGTTTCAACTACGATATCTTTTACCGGCGAAACAGGACATGCAAGAAGCAGCCCGAGAAGGGATACATACATCATAGAAGGAAGCTTAACAAATCGGCTCATAAATTTACTTATAGTAAGACCGATAAGAGAAATAGCACTCAGTAAAAGAACTCCAATAATGGAATCTTTTACAGGCATTTTGTAACCAATTACATTTGTAAGTATTATAATCACAGACACCATGAGAAGCAGTCCAAGCTGCTGTACGAAGTATTTTCTGACCATTTATTTAACCTCCTGATTATTTTTGCGTCCAATCTTAGGCTCTAAAATTGCGTATAATTTTTTTGCAAGAGGAAGGCCTACGAAAGTACCCATGTAAATTCCGGTAATACCGGTCAGCATATCACTGGCACCACCCATAATCATAATATTTTCTGCCTGCTGTGGGTATATTTCACCTAATGTTCCGGCAGCAGCAGTCATCAAGGACCCACTTCCTACTCCACTGGCCATACCAAGAGCAATAGGATCGAAAATATTCCAGGAAGCTACAACGCTTGCAAGAATGCTGATAAATACTGTTCCGATTACAGAACCTACGATATAAACTGCAAAGGTTCCTTTTGTTTCCGGAGCGTCCGGTCCAAAAATATCTGTAGTTAATCCAAGGTTTGAATCACGGTTAATTGAGTAACATGCACCAATAGATTCCTTCTTTAAACCAAGCAATAATGCGAGAGGCATAGATAAAAGAATCGTTCCAAGGTTTCCGAATTCCTGAAGAAGTAATGCAGGACCCACTGAAACCAGTTTTGCAACATTTGCACCGGAAGAAATGCCCATTTTAGCCATAAAAGGTGCCAAAACCACAAGGACCAGGCTTCCGCCTATTTTACATTCCTCAGTTTTGAATACTTTAAAAATATCCGGCCCTAAAAGCCCTCCGAATATGACGGCAAACACCATCGGAAACAGAGTAAGTGTACCAACGCCAATGTTAAGCTTAACGGTTCCGATCAGATCACAGACTGCGGAAATGACCAGAGCGGCAAGGTAAATTTTCCAGTACTTTTTGATGACAATCTTTAGTTTTTCCATATAAGAAACTCCTTCCTTTTTTTCTGCGCAGGTGCGTAGTAATTTACGTTGTAAGTATAACATGAGAGCTGGTTTCTGCGAACATACAAAAAAGCGATGGGAAGCCATCGCTTTTATCACTATATCAAGAAAGGTGTTTTCTCACTGCATTATTTTTTTATAAGAAAATCGTCGGATCTTTATCTACATAAAACAGCTTCATCCTGCATTAAAAGCTCCACAAAACGGCTGGCGGTATCAGAAAGTGTATGCTTTTGACGCAAAATCCATCCTATCTCAAGGCGAACTCCGTTTTTGACAGGCAGAGAAATAATGTCGCTGTAATTACTATCAAAAGATCTGTAACCACTCCCAATAGCAAATCCATGGCAATAACGCATAGCAGAATAGGAAGCTGCCCGGTCAGAAACATGGATTATTTTTTTTACCTGATAATTTGGAATGATAAGATCAGTATAAGCAGGGTTCGTGTCAGGTGAACGATCATAAGAAATAAAAGGATATTGTATCATTTCTTCAATATTAATTTCCTGGCTATTGGCAAGTGGATGGTTTTGGCATATGTAAGCATGAGCTGTCTGATAAACAATGTGATTAAAAATAATACCACGATTTCTTAATTCCTGAATCATCTGTCCTTTGCTATGCTCTGTGAAAAAAATAATTCCCAAATCGTCCAGTCCCCGTTCTACGCGATCCAGTACTTCTGAGGTACGGCATTCATAAAAACCACAGTGATAGGAACCATAGCTTTCATTTAACTTATTGATGACAGAAATAAAAGAGGCCATGCCGCAAATGTGATGCTGGGCAGAAACGGACAGACCTAAAGGCCGTTTTTTGGAACCGTTATATTTCTCATCCAGGTAGTCAAGACGGCTTAGAATTCCCTTAAACTCAATTAAAAGCTCTTCGCCGCTTCTGGTAAGACGTACGCCTGTGCTTTCTCTTATAAATGCAGTAATGTCATATGTGTTTTCTACTTCCTTAATAGCGCTGGAAATGCTCGATTGAGCTGTAAACAAACGCTTGGCTGCTTCACTGATAGAGCCGGACTCAGCTACGCTGATAAAATATCTTATTTGCTGCAGTGTCATATAAGGTCTCCTTTTTTAATCATCTGGATTCTCTTACGGTTGTAAACCAGATGCAGATACATGGCATCCTGTGCCCGGAGGGGCTCATGAGCTGCAATGGCATCTGCAATCTCACGGTGAGTCTCGATGGTTTCTTCCTGCAGTGCACCTCCGGTGGTTTCTACAAAGAGAGGAATCTGATATTTTTTGAGGAAGGCTTTTTTCTTCAGATAACAAATGCATCGTATGATTTGCTCCATTTCTAATAGTTACGTTCTTGTCTCCTATGATAATGTGTTTCGGGTTCAATGTCAAAATGCTAAAATGTACAAAAACAGATACAAAAATTTAGAGAAAATTCCAGTATGGTATAATAGAGACATTAAAATCGGAATTTGTATCAATGTAAGAAGGAGAACAATATCATGTTCAGAACAATTCGTAAAAAGAAAAATGAAATCAGCATCGACACGGCAAAGACTCTTTTGCAGTCCAGCCGACGTGGCGTTCTTGCCGTAAATGGAGATAACGGATATCCCTATGCAATTCCTATCAACTATGTCTACGATGACGATGCGCAGAAAATTTATTTTCATGGAGCACGTGCAGGCCATAAAGTAGATGCACTACGTGCCTGTGACAAAGTATGTTTCACGGTATATGGAAATGAAACCATCAAAGAAGAAGATTGGGCACCGTTTGTGCAGAGCGTTGTGGTATTCGGCAGATGTCACCTCATAGAATCTGGTGCAAGAGCAACAACTCTGTTAAAACGATTTGCAATGAAATACTATCTCAGCGAACAGTTAGTTGATGAGGAAATTGCCCATGCAGGAAAGGCTGTGCAAATGTTTGAAATAGACGTGGAGTACCTCAGTGGCAAGGAAATACAGGAACGATAAATTCCAGTTTTTGAAACTGAGAAATCGGAAATTGTAGTAAAGGAGGTTTACAATGGGGTTTTGGATTTTTATGTTGATTATGGATTTGCTTCTTCCATTTACGATGATTGGTTTTGGAAGATATTTTATGAAAAAGGCTCCCAAGGAAATAAATTCAGTATTTGGATATCGGACTTCGATGTCTATGAAGAACAAAGATACATGGGAATTTGCTCATAAATATTGTGGTAAAGTCTGGTATGTCTGTGGAATGGTTATGTTGCCGATAACAGTAATCTTCATGCTTTTAGTGATTGGAAAAAATGAAGATTGTGTTGGGAGTATAGGAGGAATTATCTGTGGTGTTCAACTTATTCCTTTAATTGGGTCTATTCTCCTAACAGAAATAGCATTAAAAAAGAATTTTGATAAGAATGGAACAAGACGATAAATTCAAGTTTACAGAACTGAATCAAAAGAGCTCGAAGGAGCTCTTTTTCCTTTTTTATAATAGTATCATTATGGTATAATAGAGACATTAAAATCGGAATTTGAAGCGGAGGTATGTATTATGAATATAGGATTTTGGTCGTGTATAATTTTGGTAATACCATTTCTGATTATAGGTGTGTTATTTGCGATTTTTAAGGAAAAAGCAGCAAAATTTGTTTCAGGATTTAATTCATTTTCTAAAGAAGAACAGGCATTGTATGATAAAGCTCATATCTCTCGTGATATAAGAAATCAGTGCTTTATGTGGGCTATTATAATGTTGGCAGGAGCATTATTATCCTGCTTTTTAACCCCATATATAGCTATACCAACCTATATTATTTGGTTAGTTCTGTTTTTTAGAGAAGTCCACTTTGATAATCATAAAGCGTTTGAAAAATATTTATTAAAGTAAATTCCAGTTTGTCGAAGTAATCCAAATACGGATTGGGCAAAAACGGTTTAGCAGTCACAGGTTCTAACCCTGTGGCTGCCTTTTCTTTTTCATGATACATAAATTTATACTTAAACCAGCGTAATCATCTACACCGATAATATTTCAAATAAATGACCACATATTACTCCAATGGCATATTCGATGATATCCCACAATTTCAATATCATACAGCTTACAGCAAGAACAAACACTGCTATTCCAAAATTTTGCCACTGTTGCAATGACAAAGCAATCACTGCGCACATTATGAAAATTGCATTAACCAGAACCGCTACCAGATAATGTATTTTCGATAAGATACTGACTGTAAAAGATAAAGCAATCAAAATCACCATCACTGGCAATACAATCAATTTTGTAAATATTTTTAACATTTTATGCATCCTCCTCTTTTCTGACTTATTTCCCAGATGCTGATCAAACAGCCAATTATTATTTATCATTTGCGGCGTACTGCGGTAGGTCATGATTTACTTCTGCCTGATAATAACCGCTGATGGTACTCGGTGCATTAAACAGTGCCGCCAGCAGATATTTTTTGATATTATGTATTTTTGAGGTATTCTTTCTCATACAGTCCATCGCATATTCTACGTGGAACATATTCAGTTTCAAAAATTTACTTCTGACCAGTTCCGCCGGATATTCGCTAGATGCAACAATGATAGACTTATTCTTACAAAGAACAGTTTCCAGAATCAGATCAAAGATACCTATCAGCAGTTCCCTGTCATAAGGGTACCGCTCTAAGAGAATGTCCAGTTCAATATTCTCTTTGATTATTTCCGTGTATGCTTCCATATCGAATCCCATCCCATCATTTCCCGATATGATATGATTAGATTCAGTATTACTTAACTCAGTATTATTTATATTATTCTTATTAGTGTGTAATTTTTTCACTTCTGGATGTGTAATTTCTTCACTTCTGGACATGACATTTTTACACTTCAAGACATGTAAATTCTTCACTTCTGAAATTGCTGATTTTTCTCCAGAAATGTAATTATTACACTTCTGAGCATCCTGGATCATAAACTGTTTCAGATAGATCATGGTTGGTTTTCCCTGTCCCTGGCGCTTCTTTTCAATGAGTCCAATTCCAGATTCTATATCCAGTTCTTTCATTATGGAAATGGCTTTTTTATTACTACATCCCATAGCATCCATGATATCCTCCAGCGAATAATATATGTAGGCACGTCCTTCTGTGTCAAACCACTGATTTTTCATGGATAATGACATACGATCCAGCATAAGACCATATAACACTTTTGCCTCCACGGATATCTTCTTGAAATATTCTTCAGTAAATAGCAATTTTGGTATTCTATAAAACGAATATTGATCCGCTTCCCTTCCATAAAAATAAGAGAGCTTTATTCTATCTTCCATTTATCTTTCCTCCTGTTCCAGAAGTGCTATTTTTACACTTCTGGAATCCTGTTCTCTTTATTGAATTGCTTTCTGTGCTTCACTCCACTGTTCCAATAATTGTATAATCACGGTTTCCCTATCCTTTGCTGAATAGTGAGATGGAAAATATTTATCCAGCTTCTTTTCTGAAAATGATACCTTAGCTTCTGTGTTCTTCTTTGGAAGTGCATCGTTCATTATTGAAATTACACTCATCTGGTTTGCATTAGATATATTGGGATAATTTTTTAAAGCAGTTATCTGAACTGTTTTGATAAATCCATTATCTTTGATATATTCAAAAACCCACTTTTGTATCTGTTCTTCTAAATAAGATAAATCTACTGCTGATACAAATTGTATTTTTTTCTGATCTACCATATCAAGAATCTCTGGTATCAAATAGGTCAGTCTAATATAATTTCTCACCTGCCTTCCTTTCAATCCAACAGTTTCTCCAATTTCATCAGAGGACCACTTCTGGCAATCATTGCCAGAAGTGGTCCTCTGATCTACTGCCTTGTCTCCTCATTGCATCCATCTTCATCTTCAAGCTAAATGCTCTCTCGCTTGGAAGAATTTCTTCCCTCTGAATATTGGCATCCACCATTTTTATAATGGCTTCATCATCGGACATTTCCTTTACAATAGCAGGTATCTTTTGAAGTCCAGCAATTCCAGCCGCATGTAATCTGCGATGGCCGGAAATCATTTCATAATCACCATTCTGATCAGGTCTTACAATCACTGGATTCAGAATGCCATTTTCCCGGATACTGTCTACCAGCAAATCCATTCTTTCATCATCCAGAACCTTAAATGGATGATTTGGAAACTCATGGATTCTTGCAATTTCTATTTCCTGAGTACCTGAAATCTCCGGTACTCCCAATAATTCATCTACGGACTGTAATTTAATTTTTCCAGCAACTCTGTTTGTCATCATCTATCCTCCTTCAAAACTTCTTCGGTTAAGCTCTTGTATGCACATGCTACTTTTCCTTTTGGATCATAGGAATAGATACTTTTTCCTTCCACACTGACTTCCGCAGCTCTGACTGACATCGGAATTTCAGAACCAAATACCTTGATGGATGCAGAATATGTATCGTACACCATCAGTGAAATATCCCTTGCATAATTTGTCCTGTAATCTACCATTGTCAACAAAATTCCCTCTACCTTGAGCTTTGGATTCAGCTGTTTTTTCACCCTGCCAATAGTCTTGATCAGCTGTTGTAACCCTTTGACTGGAAGATAAGCCGCCTGTACCGGAATCAGCACTGAATCTGCACATGCTAATGCGTTGATTGTCATCATTCCCAGCGACGGCATACAGTCTATAAGGATGAAATCATAAAACTCTCGCAGCTTATCAACCAGTGATCTGAGAATCAGTTCCCTGCTCATAGCATTTACCAAAGATACCTCGATAGCTGATAATTCAATGTTGGCTGGGATCAGATCCACACCCTCTCCGTGATGCAGGATTGTTTTTTCCATATTCAGTTTTTCATCATTCACAACATTCAGCATCAATGTAGCCAGTGAATACTCCATCTCATCCGGTTCCTCATATCCTAAGCTGATAGTAAGGCTGCCCTGTGGATCAGCATCGATCAGCAACACCTTTTTCCCTTCCTGTGCCAGCCCTATTCCAAGATTCACACATGATACCGTTTTACCAACTCCACCTTTTTGATTAGATACTGCAATTACTCTACACATATGTTTTTCCTCCCGTTATTCAAATGTCATATTGATTTTTAATAGTGTCAGTATTTCTCTTTTCATCTGTTCAGCAGTGTAATAGGATGGGAAATACCTGTATAACTGCTCATTTTTAAAAACCACCCGGTCAATGTCTTTCTGCTTGATCTCACTTAAAAGCTCCTCTATCTTTTCCTTACTAAAGACCCCGTTTTCCTGTAATTTTTTGATTCTGATTGCCTGGGACAGATTAGGAGTTCCCAATGTACTTTCCATTGCATCCAGTACAGTCTTCTGATTTTTTTCAGTTAATGATGCCAGTTCCACAGCTATCGTAAATCCCATTATTTCGTCATCCACTTTTTCAAGCAGCTCTGGAATCAGTTTGGTAAGTTTTAAATATCTCTGTACCTGCTTGGGACTGTCCCCACATTCTTCGCTTATGACCTCCACACTCTTTTTTCCGGTCAGATAGTCAACCTGGCTACATTTTCTTCTGCCGGCCTTTCTCTTGAGCACATCATATTTCATCTTATAAGCAAATGCTTTTTCGCTCGGTGAGATCCGCTCCCTCTGTAAATTGGCATCTACCATTGAAATAATGGCATCCTCTTCAAGCATGTATCTAATAATGACCGGAACCTTCGTATATTTCAGTTGCTGTGCTGCATACTTCCTTCTGTGACCTGAAATGATTTCATAAAATCCTTCCGGCCTCGGTCTCACAATCAGAGGATTAAGAATCCCATATTTCTTGATGGATTCCTGTAACTCTTTCATCTGACTGTCTGCCTGTACCTTGAATGGATGATTTTTAAAGTCCCTGAGCCGTTCAATCTCTATCTCAACGACTTTCTCATCTGGATCTCTTTGATCTTCTTTTCGTACTTCCATGTAATCCTCCTTTTCTTCTGGACGAAAAAATGCCCAAACTAGACTTGTTACATCTAATCTGAGCATCTATCTTTCTCAGGTCTGAATCGTACAGACAAGAAAACCAAATTTGCATCCATTGACAACCCTTTTTCTTCCCTACACCATATGCCACACATCCGGGTGGAAAATCATAATTTTCAAATGGGTGGCAAAATCTTATTTTGGGTGGATGAAATCCTTCTGTTTTTTCAATTCCGGGTGGAAATTTCCACCCAAGATACAAAAAAAGCAGCAATGACTTTTTCAATCATTACTGCTTAAAATGAGCGTCTCCTATAGGAATCGAACCTACAATAGAGTCTTAGGAGGACCCCGTTATATCCATTTAACTAAGGAGACAAATGCCGTATTTCCGGGCTTTTTCGACCCTTTGGCTCCGGCTGCCATCATTTATAACTCTAACACTTTCGTGATGAATTATCTCTTTCCTATCTCTTCTGATTTTTCAGATTTCGCTTCCTTAAGTGACCCTCAAACGCTACCCTTTTTCTTCAAAAGGGTTCCGCCATGGTTCTACCTTAGGAGGCGAACCCTCTATCCTACTGAGGTACATGGACGTATATAAAATTTTCAGTGTTGGGCGATTGCTCCAACAAGCCCTTAGGAAGCGGTCGCTCTATCCAACTGAGCTACGGAAACAACTCCACTCATCTCTCAGCCTCAAAGCCAAAAGACAAGACAGGCTGCATTTTCTCTCACAGCCTGTTTTATATCATACATGATTTCCATCCAAAAATCAAGTATCAATTCCCATCCATTCCCTTCCGGTAAGTCCGCACCAGCAGCGGAACCTCTGCGATCAGCATTCCGATCCAGCCTGCCATATAGGCCAGAGGAAGGGCCTCAATTCCCATTCCCATCAGGAATACCAGCGGCAGTGCTGCCAGTACCCGCACACCCATATTGATAAAGCTGCTGATGAGGGTAATCTTCAAATCGCCAATCCCTCTGAAATAGCCCTGGATACCGTTAGTAGCTGCGGGAAGCAGATACATGGCTGCGATCAGATGGAGATAGCTTACTCCATGGCGGATGACCTCCTCATCCTTTACAAAGAGCAGCATCAAGGGCCGTGCAAAGAGAAAGCAGACGGCAAACACAGCCACGCCGTAAATCAGCTCCAGCTTCATTCCGCAGCGGAAGCCTTCCCTCATACGTTCCTTCTTTCTTGCGCCTTTATTCTGGGCCATAAGAGCGGTCATAGCGTGGGCGATATTCTGCTCCGGCGTATAGGCGAAATCATCGATCCGGTTTACGACTGCAAAAGCAGCTGCCACCGATACGCCCATGGTATTTACAATAGCCTGTATTCCCAGCTTTCCCAGCTGAACGGTAGCCTGCTGCATGGCGGAAGCCCATCCATAGGAAATCGTGCGCTTCAGCAGCTTCCGGTCAAACACCAGCCATTTTTTCCCCAGCCGCAGCATTGGTACCTTCTTTTGTATATAAATCATACAAAACAGGCAGCAAAGAGCCTCGCTGATTACAGTGGCAATGGCGCAGCCGTTGCTTCCGGCCCTTAATACGACTACAAAAAACAGATCGCCGAAAATGTTTAATACTGCACTGATAATCAAAAAATAAAGGGGCGTATTGCTGTCCCCCAGAGCCCTTAAAGTACTGGAAAAAAAGTTATATAAAAAGGTAAACATCAGACCCCAGAAAATGATCCGCAGATACTCCTTTGTCATCTGCATGATCGACGGATCAACCTGCATGAGCATGAGGATCGGTTCTGCAAATATAACACAGATCAGGGTCAGAATGATGGAAAATACCATTCCCGATATCATGGTTGTACTGATCTGCCGGTGAAGCGTATCATAATCCCTGGCTCCGTACTGCGTTCCCATAAGGATGGCTGCTCCCATGCACAGTCCGTTGAGAAAAAGGATCATCAGAGTGGTAATGGGATTGCAGATTCCCACAGCCGCCAGTGCCTCTTTTCCAACAAAATGGCCCACGATGATACTGTCCACCGCATTGTATGTCAGCTGGAATAAATTCCCCAGCACAAGCGGAACTGTGAACTGCACCAGCATGGGCATTATTTTTCCGGTCGTCATATCCTTTGTCATACTGTGTTCTCCCTTGTCATTCTCTTTCATACTATAAAATGTAAACACTTACAATATTAGTGCATTTCAGGAGAATGTCAAGAAAAAACTCCTTCTCGTCTCTGCATTTTGCACCGCCTCCGGCGTATCCTGAAGTCCGGTGCGCAGCTTTATTCCACCTTCATCATCCGATACCCCACTCCGATATGGGTCTGGATATACTGGGGGGAATCGGGCTCGCTCTCCAGCTTTTTACGCAGAGTTGCCATAAATACCCGCAGGGAGGCGATATCATTATCCCAGCTGCTTCCCCATACCTTCTGCGTGATATAAGTATGGGTCAGGACCTTTCCCACGTTCTGGGCCATGAGGCAGAGCAGCTTGTACTCGATCGGCGTTAAGTGCATTTCCTTCTCTCCCAGATAAGCGCAGCCTGCTCCATAGTCGATCCGCAGCCTTCCGTTTGTAAATACGGATTCTCTTCCCGCCCCGTCGCCGTTCATAACTGCCAGACGCCTCTGGGTGACGCGCAGTCTGGCAAGAAGCTCCTCAACGGAAAAGGGCTTCGTCAGATAATCATCTGCCCCCGCATCCAGAGCGTCGATCTTATCCGTATCCTCGCTTCTGGCACTGATCACAATAATGGGAACATTCGACCAGCTGCGTACCCTTTTGATAACCTCCATGCCGTCCATATCAGGCAGTCCCAGATCCAGCAGGATAATATCGGGATTCTGGGAAGCGGTTGCCAGAACTCCCGCTTCTCCGTTTGCTGCTGTCTGGAACCGGTAATCGTTTGCTTTTAATGTGGTAGTGATCAAATTGCGCACCGGAGCGTCATCCTCGACCACTAAAATTAATGGTTTATTCATGCAGTGTTACCTCCTCTGCAGGCAGTGTAAATGTAAATACAGCCCCCTGGGGCTTATTGTCTGATACCCATATTTCTCCCCCGTGCGCCCGGATAATGGATCTGCACAGTCCCAGCCCCAGTCCCAGGCTCCTGCGTCCGTCCGCCGCCCGGTTTGTTCCTATATAAAACATATCAAATACTTTTGATTTCTGTTCATCCGGTATTCCAGGACCTGTATCGCTGACCGACACCACCACCATACCGTCCTTTTTTCCTGTATGGATCCGAATTTGGGCTCCCTCAGGCGTATATTTTACAGCATTGTCCACCAGATTGATCACTACCTGGACAATCAGCCTGGCATCCATCTTTCCCAAAATAAACTCCTCATCACTGCTTACCTCGATCTTCCGTCCGTCCCGGTTCCGATCCGTATGGCGCATCGCCTCGGCAATGACCTCATCCATAAGCTCTGCAGACATCCGAAGATCCATCCGTCCGTCCTCAATCCGTGTGACAGACAGCAGATTTTCCACCAGCTTGATCAGCCACATGGAATCATCATAAATGTCCCCATAGATCTGCATCCGCGTCTCTTGGCTGAATTCATTTTCATTGGAAAGCAGGTTGCTGGCATTTCCGGAAATAGAGGTAAGAGGAGTGCGCAGATCATGGGAAATGGACCGAAGAAGGTCAGCCCGAAGCTGCTCCTTTTCAATCTGCATGGCCGCCTGGGCGGACTCCCTGGCATATTCCTTCATCCGGGAGGCCAGAGAACCGGTAATAAGGGCTACCAGAAACATGATGCCAAAGGTCACCGGATAGCTGGGGTCATAGGCCCGCAGGGTAAAACGCGGGATTGTAAACAAAAAATTAAAGGCCAGTACGCTGATCACAGAGGCCAGAAAACTGTACATCCAGCTGCTTGTAATAATAGATATAATCAGCACACCCAGGATGTACACGGCGATAATATTCGCCTCCGGGATCTTAAGCCCTGAAAAAAGGAGTCCCACCAGCGTAGCCGCGATCAGAATTCCCGCAGCCCGTCCCCCATCTCTTATAATGCTGTGTGTTCTACGGGAAAATGGTTTCATATCTTAAAACATTTCTGGATATCACGGCTCTCACCCAGAACCAGCATGGTCGCATCATCGGTAAGCATGGTATCTGGCCGGATCGCCATATCCAGCTTTCCATCCCGCTTCAGAGCCATGATATTGATATTGAACTTCTTTCGTATGTCTACCTGTCCGATGGTCTTTCCCACCCAGTTCTGAGGCATTTCAATCTCAAAAATAGCGTGAGTGTCACTGAGCTGCACATAGTCAAATATATGCTCTGAGCTGTAGCGGATAGCTGTCCAGTTTGCCACCTGCTTTTCTGGGTAGACGATCTCATCTGCACCATTCCGCAGCAGGAACCGGGCGTGTACATCTCTGGAAGCACGGGAAACCACCATCTTGGCCCCCAGATCCTTTAAATAAGCCGTTGTCTCCAGAGAGCTCTGGAAGTCGCTGGCAATGGCGACAATGCACACATCAAAATTGCTTACGCCAAGTGTTTCCAAAAACTCCATATTGGTGCTGTCTCCGATCTGGGCATTGGTTACATATGACATAACCGCCTCCACGCGGTCCTCCTGCTTATCTACCGCCATAACCTGATGATCCAGCTCGTATAATTTTTCTGCCACATGACGGCCGAAACGGCCCAGTCCAATAAGTAAAATTGATTTCATAAGTCATTTCCCTTTCTTTTATCCCACAGTAATCTTTTCCTGGGGCAACCTTGAAACATGAGGCTTCACTCCGGAAATAGCCGCATAGACCAGTGTCAGTCCGCCTACTCTTCCGCAATACATTAAAAGGATCAGTATGATCCGTGATGTCGTTCCCAGCTCCGGCGTAATGCCAAGGGTCAATCCTACCGTAGCAATGGCAGAGGCTGTTTCGTAAATACAGGTTAAGATAGGAAGGCCTTCCAGATAACTGATAGCAAGCGCGCCTCCGATACAGAGTGTGATATACATCATCATTACAACCGCCGCATAACGCACGGTTTCCTCTGAAATACGCCGCCCGTAGCACTGCGTATCCTCCTTGCGGTAAAATACTGCCCAGCCGGACAGCAAAAGCACTGCCAGAGTAGTCGTTTTCATACCGCCTGCCGTAGACCCCGGCGAACCTCCTATGAGCATCAAAATCGCTGTAAGAAGCTGTCCCGGCTCGCTCATGGCTGTCAGATCCACCGTGTTAAATCCCGCAGTCCTGGGCGTTACAGACTGGAATAAAGAAGCCCAGATACGCGCGCCCCATCCCTGCCACTCAGGCCCGTTAAATTCAAGAAAATAAAAAATCACTGCCGGGATCAGGATCAAAAGAGCCGTTGTGGTGAGAATCACCTTGCTCTGCATCCTGTATTTTCTCCAGCACCGCCGGTTGGTCCATATATCCTCCCATGTGAGAAAGCCCAGACCGCCCACTACAATCAGCATCATAATGGCAAAATTGATGACCGGATGGCCCACATAATGGGTCAGAGAGGAAAAGGGTTCTCTTACGCCCATAAGGTCAAAACCTGCGTTGCAGAATGCGGAAATCGAGTGGAATACTGCATACCAGATTCCCTTAACAAAGCCGAAATCCTTAATAAACTGCGGCGCCATCAAGACAGCGCCCGTCAGCTCAACGATAAACGTACCTTTGAGGATAAAGCCTGTAAAACGGACGATCCCTCCTACCTTGGGTGCAGAAATAGCATCCTGCATGGTACTTCGTTCCCTCAGGCCGATTTTTTTTCCAGACACCATAGCCACGGCCACAGCCACAGTCACTACGCCCATACCGCCGACCTGAATCAGCGAAATGATCACAAACTGGCCAAATTCCGTCCAGTAGGTCGCAGTATCATGTACGATCAGCCCTGTAACACATACGGCAGATGTAGAGGTAAACAGCGCGTCTAAAAAGGGCGCTCCCCCTGGTCCTTTGGTTGATATGGGAAGCATAAGGAGCAGTGCTCCCATAAAGATCACTACCATAAAACCGAAAATAATGATCTGAGCGGACGTCATATGTTTTTTTCTGCCCTGAACATTCATCATAATATCCCTCCGGTTAACGGACACCATAAAAACCGTCTCTTTATACGGTCTTTATATTGTCTCTGTAATTGCTAATTATGCCACATCATTCAAAAAGATTGTGTTAAAAGTAAAAACGCTGGTATAAAGATTGTATAAAGACGGCATAAAGGCCCCATTAGGAAACTGCCTAAAAATCTCCGCTCTTATCCATATCGGGAAGTTCCATCGCCGTCTTATCGGTAGGAGCGCAGCCGAACATCTTCCGATAGGCTCTGAAAAAGCTGGAATAATCTCCAAAGCCGGCTCTGGATGCAGCCTCAGCCGCCGGAGTCCCCATTGCCAGTTCTTTTCTTGCAATAGTCATGCGCTTATAAAGAATATAACGGGCTACCGTAGTTCCTGTTGCCTGGCGGAATATGGAGGTCAGATGATTTCGGCTCATAAAAAACTGCTCTGCCAGCCCCTCTACCGTCAGCGTATCCCTCAGATGGCTGTTAATATACCGGATTATCTCCTGGGCCTGTCCCTCTGCTCCATGAACGCGTCCCGCACTTCGGACGTATATTGCAGAAATACCCGCCAAAAGCGACAGGATCCGTGTGCGAATTGCAATATTCTGCAGCTCCTTCCCGTAAGTACCGCACTCTTCGATTGCATGAAAATACCATTCAATGGGGAACTGCTCTTCAAGACAGCCCCATCCCGTTCCAAAGGGCTTTAACAGAAGCTCCCGCTCCTTTCCATTTAAAAGATCCTCTGTAAAATGAACCCGGATCCGGTCATATTCATTTCCATCCAGCACTCTCAGACCATGAAAACAGCCGGGTGCGATCACTAAAAGGCTTCCCGGACGGGGACAATAGGACCGCCCTTCCAGCAGATACTCCACATTCCCGGTTATCATATAATAAATCTCATAGCTGTTATGGCAGTGCATCTTATACTCCATGTCCGCCTCATCACTGCGGGTATGGGCATAGATCACCTGCTCTGTCTTAAAACTGACCTCCTGGTACACCTCATTTCCTCCTGACTTTTTCTGTCCGTCCCTTCCTTCGGCCGCACATTTTTCGTTATCTATCAGTTTATCAGAGTTTGTGCATTTTGCAATATTTCTTTTTCATTTCACAATGGAAATCCTTACCCCAATATACTATAATCCTAACTGTAAACAAAACCGAAAGGGTCCTCCCCCTTTCACACATTTTATCCCCCCCTTTATACACATAGAAAAGACCAGGTATCCCCAGTACCTGGTCTTTTGCTGTTTAAGCAGTTTTATAATTTGTAATCCACCGGATGGCCCGCCTGGGTCATATCCACCAGACTTAAATAACGATCCAGTTCTTCTTCCGGCAGCAGTCCCTCCTCAAGTACGATCTGGCGCACCGGAATCCCGGTTCGATTGCATTTTTTTGCAATTTCGGCCGATTTTTTATATCCCAGAGCCGGACAAAGGGCTGTAGCCAAAGCCGCACTGGACTCTACCAGAGCACGGCAGCGCTCTCTGTTCGCCGTAATACCGAGAATACAGTTATCGATCAGCGTCTCCACCGCCCCTCTTAAGGTATCGATCGACTCAAAAATCTTATAGAAAATCACCGGCTCAAAAGCATTTAATTCCAGCTGTCCTGCCTCTGCAGCCATAGTAACGGTTACGTCATTTCCGATCACATTGTAGGCAACCTGGGAAACCACCTCCGGGATAACCGGATTGATCTTTCCCGGCATAATGGAAGAGCCGTTCTGCTTCGGGGGCAGATTGATCTCTCCCAGTCCTGCTTTGGGGCCGCTGGAGAGCAGACGCAGATCATTGCAGATCTTAGACAGATTTACCGCACAGACTCTGAGAGCCGCAGAGGTATGTACAAAGCCGTCCAGATTCTGGGTGGCGTCAAACAGATCCTCTGCCTGGCTGCAGTCTGTGCCACAGACGAGGTTTACATTTCGGATAATGTGAAATAAGTACACCGGGTTTACATTGATCGCCGTTCCCACCGCAGTAGCTCCGATATTCAACACCTTAATCTCTGAATCCAGGGAGCGTATCCGCCGGATATCTCTCTCGATCACTGCCGCATAGGCTTCAAAGGACTGCCCCAGGCGGATCGGCACCGCATCCTGAAGCTGGGTCCGTCCCATCTTTACCACATCGTCAAATTCAATGGATTTGTCCCTCAGAGCCTTGTGCAGCCGTTCCAGCTGTTCCAAAAGGCCCGGAAGCAGCGCCAGGATCGTAAGCTTTCCTGCACTGGGGATCACATCATTGGTAGACTGGGCCATATTTACATGGTCATTGGGATGAACAATCGTATAATCCCCCTTTTCACCGCCCAGGATCTCAATCGCCCGGTTGGCTATGACCTCGTTAGCATTCATATTGGCCGAGGTGCCTGCGCCTCCCTGAATGGCATCTACAATAAACTGAGAATGGAGCTTTCCCTCTATGATCTCATCACAGGCCTTTACAATGGCATTTCCAATCTTCTCGTCCAGTATATGGGCCGTCATATTGGTATAAGCCGCGGCCTTTTTTATTCTCACCAGATTTTTTATAAATTCCGGATGCAGCGGCCGTCCTGTAATGTGAAAATTCTTCTTCGCGCGTAATGTCTGTACTCCATAATACGCCTTCATGGGCACCTCCATTGTGCCTATGGAATCCGCTTCTTTTCTGGTTATCATAATATATTCCCTCCTGTTTTGCAGGTAGTGTCAAAAACCACCTTTACTCCGGCTCCTATCTGGAGCATATCACTTTTTTACACTTCTTTAGTATACCATAATTTCCCTTTGTTTTCCAGACAGCTGAAAATCGGATATGCTGTACTCTTCGCACAAAACGGAAGGCATTTTCTGTTTCCGCAGTACAAAACTAACTCTTCCTCTTAATTTATTATTGACGGCAGGAAAACCAGGTGCTATAGTCTTGTTCATCGAAAGGCAGTAAGCAATGGGGCTTGTGCATAAAGTACAGGTCCCATTTTTATTTGCGTCGATTACTAAAAAAGGGAGTGAACCATATGAGCAGAAAAAAATTTATTAATGCAAAATTAAAGAGCGTAAATGAATTACAAGAAATACTGACTGACCATGGAGTATTTCAGGAAATCAGTCCCCGTATTTCCGCCCCGGACTGTGAAATCATCGATCTGCAGGGCAAACTCATCCTGCCTCCTTATGTAGATCCCCATATTCATCTTGATTACGTATTTACCGCCAGAAAACAGGGGGCTGCAAACGGAACAGGTACTCTGTTTGAAGGAATCCAAAGGTGGAGCGAAACAAAAAGCGACCTTACTGTAGATGAGATTAAAGCCCGGGCTATTATTGCAGTAAAAAAAGAACTGGCTCACGGCGTACAGTTTATCCGTACACATGCCGATGTAACCGATCCCTCCCTTACCTCTCTAAAGGCCATGCTGGAATTACGGGAAGAGCTTAAAGATCTTGTTACGATTCAGATTGTTTCTTTTCCCCAGGAGGGTATGTATGCCTACAAAGGCGGACAGGAACTGGTTGAAGAAGGCCTGAAGATGGGGGCTGACTGTGTAGGCGGCATTCCCCATTTTGAACTGGCCAGAGAGTTCGGCGAACAGTCAATCCACAGTATTGTAAATCTGGCGCTGAAGTATGACCGAATGATCGATGTACACTGTGATGAAACCGATGACGTGCAAAGCCGTTTTCTGGAACTGCTCAACGCCCTTGTTCTTATGGAAGGGATCGGCAAAAAGACAACTGCCAGCCATACATGTTCTTTTGGCTCTGCCGACAACAGTTATGCCTTTAAACTGATGAAAAACCTGAAAAAATCCGGCTTGAATTTTATCTCCTGCCCTACGGAAAACATATACCTTCAAGGACGTCAGGATACTTATCCCAAACGCAGAGGACTGACACGGGTGAAAGAACTCTTTGAAAATGGCATTAACGTGTGCTTCGCCCAGGACTCCATTCAGGATCCCTGGTATCCTCTTGGAAATGGAAATCTGATGAATGTTCTGGATAATGGAATCCATATTGCCCAGATGATGTCCTTTGAAGAGATCGACCGCTGTCTTGACCTGATCACTGTCAATGGCGCGAAAACCATGAATCTTACCAATTCATACGGCATTGAAGCCGGTAAGCCCGCAAACTTTATTGTTCTGGATGCAAAAAATGAATTTGAGGCTGTCAGTGAACGGGCAGATGTTTCTGCAAGTATAAGGAACGGTGAATTCCTGTTTAAAAAAGCTCCCGTTTCCTATGAGATACAAAATGATTTTATGAAATAGCAGGAGATTTATAAATGTTTCGATGCAAAGATCTGCTCCTTCTTCCCTCCATGGCCAAGGCGCGCCCTCTAGCAGGCAAAGAAGGTATGAACAACCTGATTCGATGGGTGTATAAGCCTGAAGATATGAACTTTTCCAAATGGGTTCATGGAAATGAGCTTCTGATCGTAAGCCTTCCCGTAATCAAAAACCCTCATTTCAATCTGTACCGGCTATTGGAAAAAGCAATCTCACTGCATATGTCAGGTATGCTTCTTTTAGTAGGGGAACATTATATATCAACCATACCCGACAACATACTTTCGTATGCCAACCAGCATGATTTTCCCATTTTTTCCATATCCGGAGACATTCCTCTTATTGATATCTTTGAAGAAATCGGCCATGCCATTGCCTATGACGATCAAAGAGAGAGGATGGACAGCGGAATTTTTGCCAATATTATTTTGGGAAATCCCATTAATCCAGACCATTTTATCCGGCGATGCCAGGAACAGGGGTATGATATCCTGAGTCTCCAGCAGGTGTTTATACTTAAGCTTGTCTGTCCTGCTTCTTCTCAGACCTGCGACTGCGACCACATCATGGAAGTTCTTTTGTCCGGCTTTCAGGCGCAGGGAATTCCCGTGCTCCTGTCGCGGTTCGGCAATAACTGCATCGGATGTTTCAGCAGCCCCCTGAAAAAGGATCCGCACATTATGGAAATCCACAAAAATATCTCTGAATATGCTGAAAAAAATCACCCCGGCTGGATGCTCCGCATGGGGATCAGCTCCATATCCGATCGTGTGGAATCCCTTCATAACAGTTATGAGGAAGCTTCTCAGTGTATACAGCTTATGGAACTTTTGAATTATAAAGCAGGTCTGCTTTTCTACGAGGATACCGAACTCTACCGTCTGTTTCTTTCCCTTCCCGGAAACCAGCCTGCCGCAGACTTTGTAAAACACACTCTGGATCCCATTCTGGAGTATGACAAAGAAAATCACACAGATCTCTTGCAAACACTGAAAAGCTATCTGTGGAATAATAACAGCCTGCTCCATACATCGGAAGAACTCCATATGCACCGGAATACCGTCAATTACCGGATAAAGCGGATTGAAGAGCTGACCGGACGATCTGTTGAGGATGCTGACACAAAACTGGCTTTTATGAATGCAATTCTGTGCAAACTTCTTTTACCTTCTGCCTAAAAGGAGGCAAATTTATGAATTTAGGTATGATCGCAGTATTCCTTGTAATCATCATTGTAATCGGTTCTATTCTTACCAGAAAATGCGAACCTTTCCTGATAGGAGGCTCTATTGCTGGCGCTGTATTTTTATACAGACAGAATTTTCTGCCCCAATGGGTTACAATTCTGGAAAATGTCATGAGCAGCGAGGCCTATCTTATTCTGGTATGCGGATTGTTCGGAAGTATTATCGCACTTCTCACCGCGTCAAAAGGAAACTATGGTTTTTCCAAGCTGGTGTCCCGTCTGTGCAATACGGAGCGCAAAACCCTTATAACAACGGTAATTCTGGGAATTGTTATTTTTATTGACGATTATCTGAATGTGCTTTCCATCGGCACAGCCATGAAAGGGGTTTATGACAAGAGAAAAATCCCCCGTGAAACTCTGGCTTACCTGATCGACAGTACCGGTTCTCCTGTCTGTGTGCTGATCCCTTTTTCATCCTGGGCCGTATACTTTGGATCTATCTTTTTTTCTCAGGACAGCGTACAGGCTCTGGGCTGCTCCACCTGGCTTGAGGCTTATGTAAAAGCCATTCCCTTCTGTATCTATCCTATCGTTACGCTGATCATCCTTTTTCTTTTTTCATTCGGTTTCTTCCCAAAGCTTGGAAAAATGAAGGAAGCCTATGAGCGCGTGGAAAAAACCGGGATGGTTTATGGTGAATCCAGCCGCAAATACAATCTGAATGAAGAAAGCGGAGAGGACGGAAACATCTGGGATTTTATTGTTCCTATGGCTGTTCTGGTTATAGTTGCTGTTGCAACCGGCAATCTGGTTGTAGCGCAGGTCGTCACCCTTCTTGCAACCCTTGTTTTTTATCTGGTTAAAAAGGTTTTAACTTTCAGCGAATACTGGGACTGCTTTTTAAACGGCTTCAGCGATATGCTTCCTATCGTTACGTTGATTATTTCTGCCCTTACCTTTCAGCAGATTGCTTCTGAGATGAAAATGACCGAATTTTTTATTGCCATTACCCGACCTGTTCTTTCTGCCCATCTCTTCCCCATGATCGCGTTTATCATCGTGTCGGTTCTGGCATTTATGATCGCAAATGCCTGGGGTGTTTGTTCCCTGGTTGCTCCTGTCCTGCTTTCTATGGGCACTTCTGCAGGAGCAAGCCCGGTTCTGATCATGGCGGCTATCCTTTCCGGCTGCGTATTCGGAAACCATGCCTGCTTCTATTCTGATACAATGGTTCTTTCCTCACAGGGAAGCGGAATGGACAACTTTGACCACGCAATGTCTCAGCTCCCCTATTCGCTCATCGCAGTTGCTGTAAGCGTAATAGGCTTTTTAATTCTGGGTTTTATATTCTGACAGGAAGGGGAATAAAAAATGGAACAGGAAAAAAAATGTATTATAACCATTACCCGCCAGTTTGGAAGTCTTGGACGTCCCATTGCAAAGCTGGTAAGCGAAAAACTGAACATTCAATATTATGACAGGGACATTGTCGAACAGGCGTCTGAACAGCTTTGTCTTCCGGTATCCCAAATCGATCAATTGGAAGAAAAGGCTGAAAAAGCTACCAGAAACGGCTTCATGCGCATGATGTATCCTCTGGGCACTCAGACGAGCGCTATGCAGAATAAAATATTTGAAGCACAGAAAAATATCATGCGTTTTCTGGCCGAACGCGAATCCTGCATCATAGTGGGACGCTGTTCTGATTTTATATTTGCAAAAAATCCCAAGAGTCTCCATATTTACATCTATGCTCCCTATGAAGCCCGTCTGGAAAACTGCGTTAATACGCTGAATCTAAGCGAAGCAGAGGCAAAACGGATGATTCAGTCTGTTGACCAGGCACGGGATCAATACCATATGCACTACGCCGGTTTCCTTCCCAATGACCCCAGATTTAAAAACATTATGATCGACAGCAGTACCTTTGGAACCAATGAAACAGCTGATTTTCTGGCAGATGGAATTCGAAGAAAATTTCCATATATTTTCCAGAAATAGAATAGACGCGGCAAATTCCTTTTCTTCCGTTCATTCCCAAAGGGAGCCTTATGAAACCGGGACATACTAAGATCAGCGCCCGGTTTCCGGCGCCGGGGTTTTCAGGCAGGTTTTAGGATCTTGAAAGCCCCGATCCACATGTTCAGAAAGAGAGGTACTATTTAAATGAACCTGTATCGAGACGAAACCGCTCCTTACGCTGCTGTCTGCGGATACGAAAGAAATTCCCCGTTTCCCGGCGAAAAGCTGACGCTTGCAATCGCTGCAGTTCCTACCCAGCCCTGGGAAACGCCCCTTTCTCCGGCTGTGGGACTGAAGCAGGGGAGTATCTTTCCGAGCCTCGTGCTCCCGTTTTTTAAGGAAGGAGGAAACGTTCATGTCTGACCGTAAAGCCATGTTAAAGGAACTTCAGGAAATCAGCTTTACTGCCGATGATCTAAACCTATACCTTGATACCCATCCTCTGGATATGCCTGCACTTGAAGCCTTTATGCAGGCAAATACCAGACGGAAAAACCTTCTCGAACAATTTGCCAGGGAATTTGAACCCCTTACCAGAGACTGTGTCTGCCCTGATACAAACAATCAGTCCGGCTTCTGTACCGACTACCCCGGACAGAAACATTTTACCTGGACCGACGGGCCTCTGCCCTGGGATCGTGAAGGAGGTGTTCTCTGATGTGGATCTATGAAAAGCGTCTCCAGTATCCTGTCAATATAAAAAAGACCTGTCCCAAAACCGCATCTCTGATCATCAGTCAGTTTGGCGGTCCGGACGGTGAATTAGCTGCTTCCATGCGTTATCTTTCCCAACGCTACACCATGCCATGCAGAGAAGCAGCGGGACTTTTAACGGATATCGGCACAGAAGAACTGGCTCATCTGGAAATCATCTGCGCTATGGTATTTCAGCTTACCAAAGACCTGACGGCAGAACAGGCAAAGACAGCCGGATTTGATGCTTATTATATTGACCATGCCACCGGACTGTGGCCTGCGGCTGCCGCAGGCATTCCCTACAATGCCTGTGAATTCCAGTCTAAGGGAGACGCCATCACAGACCTTCATGAAAACCTGGCTGCAGAACAGAAAGCCCGGAGCACCTACGAAAACCTTATCCGCATTATTGATGATCCGGATGTACTGGATCCACTTCGATTTCTGCGTGCCAGGGAAATCGTCCATTTCCAGCGGTTCGGTGAAGCTCTGGAAAAGATAAAGGACAGCCTGGACAGCAAAAACTTCTATTTCTTCAACCCTGAATTTGATAAACAGTTTACAGCAGAGGCAAAATAAGTCTAAAACAGCCGGCAGGAGCCTGAATCCAGATGCTCCTGCCGACTGCTTTTAATTTTATTCTATTTATTTTTCTTCACAAAGCTTTGCAGCTTCATGGCTTTTTCCAGATTTCCTTCAACCCTCAGTTTTCCTGTGGTAAAAGCAAAGATTGGGTCCAGCTTTCCGCCTGCCAGCTTAAAAAGCGTCTCTGCGCTGCAGGTAAAAATGGCATCTCTGTCATAGTATTCGTAGGGCTCTACATAAAGTACGCCTTCCTTTACCTCAGCATAAAAAGCGCCTTCTCCTTCACCTGCAATATTAAACTGGAATGCCAGATGCTCCTTTTCCCCGCTTACATCTGCCTCCATAAAAATTTTCTTTACCTGTGAAAATACTTCTTCGTATGTCATACCCTCTTCTCCTTTTTTTTTACGCCCCTTTAATATACCATAATTTTCCTTTTGTTTCCAGAAAAAAACTCCGCGGCAAAACCATAAAAGGCTACCGCGGAGTTTTTTTGTATTACTGCTTTAACTGTACATTCCCATCTATAATCCACTCGCCGTTTTCATTTACCATATAGCCGTCCGGCGTCATTCCATTCTTTATCATGGAACCAACCGGGCGGTTGGGAGCGGGAGTATCCTGGAAGTAATAGCACTTTCCATTGATCCAGTTCCAGCCCGTGTACATAGAACCGGCTCTGCTGTCGTTCTGGTCATGGAGAAAATAAGTATTTCCGTCACGGTCTGTAAACCAGCCGCTGTTCATGTAGCCCTCGGCATTAAAATAATACCATGCCTTAAAACCATTTGAGGAGCATTCATACCAGCTGTCTGCAGGATATGTGCCGTCTAAAGGAGCGAACCACCAGCCCTTTTCGTTCTGCATCCACTGACCGTTCGGCTCAGGAGCCTCCTCCTTTTGAGGCTGGACTTCATACTCATAAACCTCTTCCTCATCCTCGCTGTCCTCATAAGATGGAGGAATCGTAGTTTCCGGAACAGTTGTTTCCGGAACGGTAGTTTCTGGAACGGTGGTTTCTTCCTCTTTTTTAAGGATCATTTCATATGGCTCAAAATCTCCAAACTCTGTGATCATCCCCTTTTCATGGAACCGGTCTACAATCTGGAAATCATTCTCATCTACGGAAATCGTCACATTTTCATCCGATTTTATGGTAATGGTTCCAAGAAGGACCTTTTCTCCCTTTTCAAGGACGGTATCCCTTCCGGCTACATACAGCTTCATGGTTTGATCTTCCTCATTGTACCGTTCTTCATGAACCGATACCTTCTCCCCCTTAAAATCAGATCCGAATTTAAAAACAGGCTCCTCTGACAGATCTTCCTTACTGTCAAAATTCAGTGTCAGGCTGAAGGCCTTAATTTCCTCGAACGCTTCCTTTTCCTGAAGCTCCAGATACATACTTACTACATTTTTGCTCTTCTTTTCCCATGTGATCAGGCTGTGCTTTTCCGCCCGTGTCAGCACGGGCGGGATCAGCACAAGAAGAAGGCAGATAATGGCCAGACAGCCGAAAATTGATTTCTTCTTCATATTTTTCTATCTTATTCTCCGTTGTTTGGTGTTTGACTGTTTTCCAGCTTGATGGTCGGAATAGGATCCGGAACTGCCGGAACCGCCATAAATGGAGTATCGCTTACAAGGCGGTCGCCTTCATTGGTTTCCCCATTCTGGACACGATAAAGCTCTGCCCGAACCTTTTCAGGACGTTCCACCATGTCATTCTGATCCTTAGGCTCAATATAGTAAATCCAGCTTCCTTCAGAGACCTCTCCTAACTGTCCGTCCTTTGGATCGGGAGCCAGGATCAGCTGATCTGCAGCTGTATCTCCGTCCTTGTCCTTTCCGCCGACCACATTGCCCTTTTCATCATAGAGGATCACCATGTTATAAGCAGGATTTCCTTTATAGCGTCCTGTAAATACGATGGAACCCTTGGGGATTCTGGTTGCATTGCTTCCAGTACGTTTTTCGCCGGAATACGCTGCTGTGCCTTCTTCACTGCCATTATCGCTTCCGGAATGCTCAAACACCGCATCCTCTGTCAGGATTCCAAACTGATCCAGCTGAACACTGTCGCCGATGGGGCTGAGAATATCGATCTCCGAAGCTGAGAAGCGGTCAGAACCAAGAGCAGTGATCTTCACATAGGCTGCATCATAGATATAGTACCTTCCGTCATTTTCCTTGTCAAAATGTACGGCTGCAACGCCATTTTCCAGCCGGAAGGTTCCTTTTTTAATCTCCTTCCAGTCTGTTCCGTCTTCGCTGATGGAAATGGAGTAAGCCCTAATCGGCTCCCCGGTTCCTTTATATGTGTATTTCACGCCTGCAATGGCTTCTGTTCTTCCAAGGGAAATGACTGCCTGAGCGTCCTCTGTCCTTTCCTCCGCTTTTACTGTTCCCTCATACACAGTATCCAGATCATTGTCAATCATGGTTTTTGCGCTGCTGACAGTTCCGCTGCAGGACTGGTTAAACTGGTTTTCCTCGCTGTTTACATCCCCGTTTACCTCTTCATCCGCTTTAGACCAGGTATTTACGGTAATGCTCCAGCCTGCCTTATCCATGCTTCCGTCATGGGAAACCAGGATCTCATCAGCCAGGACATAAGCCTTTGTAGGCATCATGCACCAGTCGATTCCTCTTACCTCGTATCCAACCACCCTGTTATTGATTCCGGAAATCACATCTGTAAAGGTATCCTCCTGGGTAAAGCCCACAACCTGGCGCTCTTCCTTTCCGTAGCGGCGCTGGATCCGGGTAATCTCATAGCCGAAAAGCGTTCCACTCATGGCAGCTCCGTCTTTTCCATGAGCCTCCATGGTAAGGGTCACGCGTCCTGGATCCGTTTCATCCTGATGCGCTGTGGCTGCTACTTCTACAGATTTTGCGATACTGCTTCCACCCTCTGCACGGTATGCCCTGGCCTCATCATTGATATAGTAAATCGTTCTCTCTTCTGCGTCAAACTGCTCTGCGTATTTCCTTGTAACCGCATCAGGGATCATTCCCCAGCGTGTGAAGAATTCAAGCACGTTCTTTTCAGCAGCCGCGCAGGCCAGACGCATAAGCTTATTGTCCTTATCCGCTCCGTCCAGAGTCAGCTTTACTCCATCCGGTGCAGGTGCGCGGCTTATATCTCTTGCATAAGAATCAATGCGGGCAAAGATCAGGTTCTTTCTCTGCTCCCCATAATCCTCATAGGTCTTAAAGTTATATCCATCGTCATAAGCCAGATGAAGCTGCCAGTACATTCCCAGCTGGTCGCTGCTTCCGCCCTTTGTTCCTGAAGTTACCTTTCTGTAAGCGTCCTCATATTTGAAACGCACAGAATCGTTGGTATCCTTTGCCTGAGCCAGGATCGAATAGTAGTTATTTGTGACCTCAGCCACAGCGTACGCGCCTTCGTTGATGATATGGCCGATTTCATGGGCAATTCCCCATCCAAAGTAGCTTCCGCTTACATATTTGCCGTTATCCGACTGGATCGGCTCTGATCCACCTAACAGCGCGCAGGAATCCCACTCAATACCAATATGAAGACCGCCTGCATACATAAATGCGCCTGCAAACATTCTCTGATAACGGATATTTAAACGTGTTGTTGGAAGCTTGTCCTTCTCATAGATTTTTCCTCCGGTAACCGGAGCCGCATTTAATCCCTTATGCTGATAGAACAGATGAATCATCTCATCCATAGCCATAAGAGACTGATACAGCTTCTCTGCTGCTTCATCCTGAGATTCACCATTTCCCGCAATGGACTTATATACCTGCTTAATGGGAATCGAAAACACCATCTGATCCAATACAATATCCGTTGCACCTAAAATACAGTTTCTTTCGTCATAGTCCAGACCGGAAATGGCGCTGTGAGAGTCCTCACTGTCAGAGTTCTCATTATGCATCTCCTCTATCTTCTGGACGTATTCCGCCATTTCTGCCACATAGGCGTCTGTCAGTTCTTTGCGTTCCTCTGCAGTCTCTGCCCGTGTCACATCCAGAACCGGATACTGAGAACCGCCGATTACGCGGACTGCATAAATCTCATTGGGGTTATTTCCGGTGTACTCTATATACAGAGCTCCGCCTTTTTCCACACCCAGACTTGAAACGGCAGGAACTGTAATTTCATTAAAGCCTACCTTCAGGGATGTTACTTTTTTCTGTAAATGGCTGGCTTCTGAATGGTACTGAGTTGCATAAAGATCCAGATTTGTATTGTCTCCAGTACGTCTTCCGGGAGCTCCTACATAGACTACAACCTTCTCTCCAGCCAGAGCTGCTGTTCCCAGAGGCTGCCATCCATTGAGACCGGCGCTGAAGGTAATATGGCTGTCATATTTCTTGGATACCCCAGTATCTATATGAATCACCTTATAAGACTCATTATGATCCAGGATCTTCTCCGCATTGTCCAGCTCCTTCAGGATCAGATCTCTCTTGGGAGTCATTTCTCCGCTTACAGGATCTACCTCGTCAGCCCTGATCCTCAGCTCAGTGATCTGTTCCTGTGTAACATCCTCGCGAAGAGTCATATGCAGATCGTCCGTATACAGGGACAGAACCTCATTTAAAAGCTCATCATACTCATAAAAACGGATTTCTGCAATACTGATATAGCGGGTAGAGCTGGGTACAGCCGTATTAAGCTGAATCTTATCTGCCTCAAATGGCTTATCTGCCAGAAATTCATAATATTTCTTTCCGTTTTTATCCAGACCCTCCCGGACAGTGAGACGCCCGTTTATGATCTGAGGTTCATTTTCTTCTCCGTTCCAGGCACGGACACGGACTGCATTAAAATCATTTTTCTGATTCGGGCCTGCAGTAAATGCAATAGTATCCATAATATAGGGCTGATCCAGCGTCACAATAGGGCCTCTGTAACTATAGTAAGCGCCGGAATCCCAGTCATCCAGCTCCCATAAAGAATAGGGATCACCGTCTGCCACATCACCCGGAACACTTGTTACAGAACCGGTGACAATGGATACCTCTTTAATATGCTCTGTTAATGCCTGTCCTTCCTTCGGCTCTGTGTTGATCAGACGGTAAGCGGGCATTCTTGCCGCTTCCACTGTAATCGTACTTCCAGAGTATATCACAGACTGAGGACTGTCTCCCAAAGGATTATGACCGATCATATAGATCTCATACTCCGTCTTATCTTCCAGACCGCTGATGGTTGTGCTTGTGCCTGTAAGCTCACCAAGCATTGTAAACTCGTCTTCTGTACCCGCCTTGCGGTAATACAGGCTGTAGCTCTTTGTATCCTTCATCTTTTTCCATGAGATATGAAGGCTCTTATAGCCTCCCTCAATGGAAATATTTTCCGGTGCTGGCGGCGGACCGTCCGGTTCCGGTGTTACGGCAATCTGAGCGCTGTAACTGCTCTTCCAGCTTCCGTTTACAGAACGGACCTTTACCAGAAACGTCTCATAATTCAACAGTTCTTTTCCATTAAATTCATCAACTGTCAGCGTATTTACCGTTGTTTCGATAATTTCTGTTTTTCCATTATTTGTAATGGAAACCTCATAGCCTGTAATATTTACCTCTTTATCCCATGTAAGGGTAAAGATCTTGCTTCCGATCTGTGCGCTTACATTCTGAGGGATATTCTGGGCTGGCGGCGGGATGCGGTCCTTCATATCGCCTAAAAATTCCACCTGGCTGATTTCTGCCAGATTTCCTTCCGATACGGTTCCCGTTACCTTAATACGGATCTTTTTCACAGGCTTCTGATTCTTCAGATCAATCAGGATCGCACCGTCTGCATCGATCATGGCAGTCGCACCGCTTCGGAAGGAACGGCGCTTTTTAGTTCTCGCATACCTGTCAATGGTTACTGCGATCTTCTCGCCGTCAGTCAGCTCTGCTTCTACCTCACCAGTGCTGATCGCGCCCTCGGAATCAGGCGGAGACTGGATTACAATTCCTCCGATCACCGGCTGTCTGGAAAGATCCAGCTCCAGTTCAACCGGATAAGCCTCTGAAATTGGTTCATCTATCTCGCTGTCCGCGTGCTCCAGTGTTATGGAGCTTTCTGTATCATTATTAAACAGATCCTGTACCGTTCCCTCTACCTTTGTGGCATTGCTTTTTGTCGCTTCACTTGGAGATGCAAGGGTTACATCGCCTTCCTGAACCGTGATCGAACGTTCAATCGTAGAAACCGGATATTTATTATCGCTGCCTTCCTTTCCTTTATAAAGGCTGGCAAAATACTGCAGATCCACCAGGTCGATTTCTCCGTCACGGTTTAAATCCATGCCTTCCTCATCCATACCTGTGAGATTGCCCTCATAAACAGCATCTACCAGAGCATTCATATCCTCTTTATCAATCACGCCGCTTCCGTCCACATCACCCATACGGATCAGGCCCGGATGAGCGGAGGAAGAATATTCATAATCACCGTAATCATTTAAAATCATGATCTTGGAGGTATCATCCCTGACCTCTATGGTCTGTTCATATGGAAGATATCCTTCGGCTGTTACCTCAAGCACATACATTCCATTTGGAACATTCTCAAAGGTCTCATTTTCCTGCTGTCCCTCTCCCGATTCCTCTTCAGGCATCAGGCTGATGGTAAGAGAATCCTGGTAAATATCCCCGTCTTCGTTCGCTCTTGCCTTTTTGGATACGACTTCATTTAATTCAACATTAAAATCCACAGCAGACATTACAGGCAGCAGAGTCCGTATTTCCACCATAACAGCGCCTCTGTGCTCTTTTCCCGGCTTTACCGGCTCACTGGGACTTGCAGTGGGAACTGATTCTGTCTCTGTTCCTCCATCCTCTTCATCTTCCTGCCGATGGCTTTCAGATGAACTTGCAGTGGGAATCGTTTCTTTCTCTGTTTCCTCAGTCTGCGTTTCCTCGTCCCTGCTGTCTGATTCCAGACCGGGGATTTTGCTTTCCTCCAGGGCTTCCATTTGCCCTGCTGATTCCGGCAGCTGCGCTCCATAGGCGTTAAAGGCGCCTAGGGGAAGCTGCAGGCCAATACAGGCAGCCAGCACACATGCCAGTTGTCGTTTCATTTCTGCTTCTCCTCTTCTTTTTTGTTTCGTTTTTGTAACCAAATGCACCTTAGTATATCAGGAAATGTTTGTCATTTCAATTGTTTTTTTACTTTTATTTCCATATAAAAACTCCCGCGCATATACCGTTTCCGTTTATGCGCGGGAGTTCATTTTTTCATTCTGTTTTATACAATTCCCTGACCCAGCATAGCCTCAACAACCTTCTCAAAGCCTGCAATATTGGCGCCTGCCACATAGTTTCCGGGAACGCCGTAGCGCTCTGCCGCATCCGCAGCCTTTGCAAAAATATCGGCCATGATCTTATGAAGTCTCTCATCTACTTCCTCAAAGGTCCAGGACAATCTTAAAGAGTTCTGGCTCTGCTCCAGACCGGAGGTTGCAACGCCGCCTGCATTTGCTGCCTTACCGGGCATAAAGAGAATCTTCTTCTCAACAAAGAGATCAGTTGCTTCTCTGGTGGAAGGCATATTTGCACCCTCTGCCACTGCAAAGCAGCCATTTGCCAGAAGAGCTTTTGCATCCTCCAGATTCAGCTCGTTCTGCGTTGCACATGGAAGAGCAATATCGCAGGGAACTGTCCAGATGCCCTTTCCTTCTGTATATACAGCAGAAGAAACTGCCTCTGCATACTCCTTAATGCGGCCTCTGCGCACTTCCTTGATCTCCTTTACAACATCCAGCTTAATGCCTTCCGGATCGTATACATAGCCGTTGGAATCGCTCATGGCAACTACCTTTGCGCCAAACTGCTGTGCCTTCTCAACTGCATAGATGGCAACATTTCCGGAACCGGATACGATTACCGTCTTTCCTGCAATCTCCTTGCCGTTGTGCTTTAACATCTCATCCAGCATGTATACAAGGCCATAGCCGGTCGCCTGGGTTCTTGCCAGAGAACCGCCGAAGGTCAGTCCCTTTCCGGTGAGAACGCCCTCATATAAGCCGGTCAGTCTCTTGTACTGGCCGAACATATATCCGACCTCTCTTCCGCCTACGCCGATATCGCCTGCGGGAACGTCCGTATCCTTGCCGATATGACGGTACAGTTCTGTCATAAAGCTCTGGCAGAAGGCCATGATCTCACGGTCGGATTTGCCCTTTGGATCAAAGTTGGAGCCGCCCTTTCCGCCGCCCATAGGAAGACCGGTCAGAGAATTCTTTAAGGTCTGCTCAAAGCCCAGGAATTTAAGAATACTCTGGTTTACGGAAGGATGGAAACGAAGTCCGCCCTTGTAAGGTCCAATGGCGCTGTTAAACTGCACTCTGTAGCCTTTATTGACCTGCACATTTCCCTGATCGTCCACCCACGGCACACGGAACGAAATAATGCGCTCCGGCTCTGTAAAACGCTCCAGGATGCCCGCTTTGCGGTACTTTTCCTCATTTGCGTCGATCACCAGCTTTAAGGAATCCAAAACTTCCTTTACTGCCTGGTGGAATTCCGGCTCACCGGGATTCTGTGCTACCACTCTCTCATAAATCTCATCAACATATGACATGGTACTGATCCTCCTTTGGTTTTTGTTGGGGTATGCGCCCGGTTTTAAGCGGACGTATATGGGATACTCCATCTTTCGATGTACATTTTAGGGACAGTATAGCAAGTTAACTTGCTAAAGTCAAGAAGGAATTTCATATGTTTAAAACAAAGCCGGGATTCTACCTCCCGGCTTCCTTTCGTTCCATCCCCACCAGCTCCGCCAGCTGTTCCATCACGCCTTTTCCGCCATTAATAGAAATCGTCCCCACCTTATCGCAGATCCGCTCCAGATACTCCATCTCCTTAAGCTTAAAGAGGGTCTGGTTTTCATCCATCAGCCTTGCGGTATTTAAGAGGCTTCTGGTAGAAGCTACCTCCTCCCTTCGGGTGATAACATTGGCCTGGGCGCGTTTTTCCGCCAGAAGCACAGTATTCATGATCTCCCGTATCTCCCCCGGAAGGATAATATCCTTGATTCCCGCAGAGACGATTTCCACGCAGTAATCCTCCTGCTTCTTTTTCATCTCCTCCAGCACATACTGGCTGATCTCCTCCTTCTGCTCCAAAAGCTCATCCAGACGGAACCGTCCTACATATTCCCTGAGGATCAGCTGCGCATGGGTATAGAGCTGTGTTCCCACATTTTCCACCAGCATTACCAGCCTGCGGGGATCTGTGATCCTGTAAGTGCAGATCACATTCAGCCGCACCCCCACCTTATCTGCTGTCAGTATCTCCTGACCGGAAATTTCCAGCTGCTGAAGCTTCAGATTAAATACTTTGCAGGTAGTTTCCCTTCCGTAATTCCAGAAAAAGTAAGTTCCCGTTTCCAGCTGCCGCTCAAACTGATTGTCAAAGTACAAAAGCCCGGTCTCTCCGTCCTTAATCACAATTTTCTTATAGTATTTGGCAGGCATCAGCTCCATATACATCCTGGGAAGGGTTTCTTCCATCCATGGCTTTGTGATATCAATCACCTGAAATTCATTTTTCTCAAATACATTCCAAAACAATGTCTCCGGCTTACAGACCACCTCTCTGAACGCTCCATTTACAAACCGGATGGCAATGGATGTATCCGGAAGCACATTTTTTACCACACGGGAAGCAAATTCCGGATTCTTCATCAGGATTTCCTCCGGAATCCCACAGGTATTTACAGCCCCGGTCATGGGAACAATTTTTACCTCACAGCCGGACAGGCTGAGAAAATAGTAGGTTCCCACAGTCAACAGCTTCTCAAAGCGGCCCCTGCGGATCAGATAGCCGCACTCATTTTCATTGATCTTATATTTCTTTATCATAGGTACCTCCCTGTTTCACAAACAATTTCCCTGTTTCATACAGAAAATCCTGCGCCATGCTTCGTCCCCGGCCCAGGGGGCTGTTTCTTAAGCCCAAAGGGCAAAGGACTCCAAAACTTCCTTATCCCGGCTCCTTTGGGCGGTATCCGAAACTGCACAGGCCTTGCCGGAGACTGCCGCGATGCTGCCTGCAGCCGAAGCAAAAAGCGCATTCTTTCTGTGGCCCTGCAGCCTTTTGACTGCAAAGCCGTGCTCCTGTGACATTTTTAAGATGTCTCTTAACGATTGCTATACCCGCTTAGCTACATGACTTGCCATCATGGCAGGATTTGAACCTGCGGCCCATCGTGCTGACTATATGCTGTCCTGCCGAAATACCAAAACGCCATAGGCGACGGCACCGGGGAGCCAGGAAATACTCCTCCCATGGGCAGAACTGCCTGTATCTGACACCGGCCCTCCTGCCCTGCAGGTGCCGGACTCTTCCATCATTATCCCTTTACCACCCCTACGGTCTTCAGCCGTTTGACCGGGGTTACCAGATCCGTTTGGGCGTTCATTACCTGATCGATATCTTTATAGGCAAACCGGCTTTCCTCTGCCACATCTGCCTTTCCCTTCTTTCCCAGAACCACGCCCTGTTTTCTCAGATCCAGGATTACATCCTCACAGGAAAAGGCTTCCATAGCGCCATTTCTGGAATATTTCCGCCCTGCTCCGTGAGAACAGGAACAAAAACTCTCCTGATTCCCCTTTCCCATCACCACATAGCTGTAAGAACCCATGGCGCCGGGGATAACCGCCAGTTCGCCGTTTTCTGCCCTTACCGCGCCTTTTCTGTGCACCCATACCTCTTTTCCATAGTGTGTTTCGAGGGATGCATAATTATGATGACAGTTAATATCGCCGGAAAACTTCAAATCCAGCTCCGTATATTTTCCAATATACTTTTCCAGGATCGCCTTTACTGCCAGCATCATCTTTTCCCGGTTTTCCTTTGCAAAATCCATGGAAAGCTGCATCCAGCGCAGATACTGGCGGCCCTCCGGGCTGTCCACGGGCAGAAAAGCCAGCCTGTATTCATCCGGCACCTGGCTGTACCATTTCTGGTTCAGCTGACGGGCCTTATAATGAAAATAGTCGCAGACGGATTTTCCAAAATGACGGCTGCCGGAGTGAATCATCACTGCCAGCATCCCCTGATCATCCTCCTGAAGCTCAATAAAATGATTTCCTCCGCCCAAAGTTCCGATCTGAAAATATCCGGCCTCCAGCTGTCCCAAAAGCTCTGTATCCTCCTCATACAGGTTCAGCTCTTCCAGTGCCCGATCCATGGTATAAGAGGGCATCCCCAACTTATGATGGGCAAAGCCCACGGGAACATTTCTCATAATATCACCGATCACCGCCTGGATCAGCGTTCCGTTCCCGGTCTGGATCTCCCGAATGGCCTCTAACGGAATATTGGTTTCCGTATATGCCATCCCGCAGCCAATATCCACACCCACTGCATTAGGGATGATCACTCCCTCTGCAGCGATCACACCGCCGATGGGCATTCCCATTCCTGCATGGGTATCCGGCATCAGATTGACCCATTTATGGAGAAATGGAAGCTGTGCCAGGTGGTATGCCTGTTCCCTGCAGGTCTCTTCCAAATCCTTTTTATCCTCAAGCCATACCTTTACCGGCAATCTCATGGCATCCTTTTCATACATTACGAACATATCCTGCACATCCTTTCATTTCTTATCATGGCTTTATCTTAGCCTGATTTTCCATTTTTATCATTTAAAAAAAGGTGCGAACCCGCTATAATGGAGCTATATCACCCTATGGAGGGATCTATATGGCAGAATTTCAGGAGCTTATCAAAAACTTTGACCGGATCCGGGATTATATGCGCCAGTTTTATATTTATGGATTTAAGGTGAGAAATGATTTTGACTCCCACTGCGCCCGGACCTATGACAACGAACGGAGGCGGATCGAGAGCTGGCTGGGCGATTACACCTGCTCTTCCTATACGACCAAGGGAAAACAGGTCTACATCAATATCGACAGTAAGACAGTGCCCGAAAATCCCCTCTATGCGGCCTGGAAATCGAAAAGCTTTACGGATAATGATATCCTTCTGCACTTTTTCATTCTGGATCAGCTCACCGATCATCCTCAGGGAATGAATGCCTCTGCCCTGAGTGATGAAATTTCCCTTACCTACGGCGTTGCCTTTGATCCCCAGACCGTACGGCTGAAGCTGAAGGAATACGAATCTCTGGGACTGCTGTGCTCTCATAAAGAAGGAAAAAACCTTATCTATCAGATGCTCCCGCCCCAGTTTCCCCATGACTCTCCCTTAAATGATACTCTTTTAACCGCTGTTTCCTTTTTTCAGGGAACCGCCCCTTTCGGATCTATCGGGAGCACCATTCTGGACTGGCACGACCGGAAAAATACCTTTTTTCAATTCAAGCATCATTTTATCGTACATACCCTGGAGGATCAGGTGCTCCTGCAAAGCCTTACAGCCATCCGGGAGCACCGTTTGATCGACTATGAAAATAAGAGTTTCCGTTCCGGGAGCATTTCCTCCCAGTCCGGCGTTCCCTTAAAAATCTTTGTAAGCACCCGTACCGGAAGGCGCTACCTCTGTCTGTACCTTCCATCTCTGCGGAGGTTCCACAATGCCCGTCTGGACTCCATTCTCTCCATTACCATTAAGGAGCCCTGGGAAGACTATGAACGAACCTATGAGGCGCTGCTGGCAAATATAAAGCGCTGCTGGGGCGTTTCCTTCGGAAGCGGAAGAAGCCGCCTGGAAACCATCTGCCTGCGCCTTTCTATTGATGAAGAAAAAGAACCCTATGTTTTAAAACGCCTTTATCGGGAGGGGAAAGGCGGAGAAATCCTAAAAATACGGGAGCATGAATATCTGTATACGGGAGCATTTTTCGATACCAATGAACTTCTGTCCTGGGTAAAGTCCTTTACCGGGCGCATTCTGGATATTCAGGGAACCTGTGAACCTGCCATCCTTAAGGTCACAAGAGACTGGGAACGGATGTATCAGATGTACTGCAGCGAAGAAAAGGAAGAAACAAATGGAACTGTTTAATGAGATATACAGCTGTTACTACCACACGGTCCGCCATATTTTGGCGGAAGCTGCCGGCCATTCAGTGAACATGAAAGAAATGGAGCAGATCTGCAAAAATCAGGCCTTTCAGGAAACAGCCCTGGCTGTACTCCCGAAACTTACAAAGGGAGAGTGGCTCCTTCTTTTCCCCTCAAAGGAGCATCCTGGCTGCTATGAAAGTGCCCTGCATTTTTCTCCTCCCGAACTGCCGCTGACTGCACTTCAGATATCCTGGCTGGCAGCTCTGATCCATGACCCGCGCTTCCGGCTCTTTTTTACGGATGAAGAATTAAAAACTCTTTCAGAATCCCTAAAGGGATTTGAACCGCTGTATCAGCAAGAAAATTTTTACTATTACGACCAGTTTTTCGACGGTGATTCCTATGCTTCACCTTCCTACCGGGAGCATTTTCAGGCAATTTTAAAAGCCCTGAGGGAGCATCATATCCTTTTTATTGGATATGAAGGCAAAAAAGGAATCTGCCATTCCTTTGAAGTCATCCCCTATCAGCTCCAGTACTCCTCCAAGGATGACAAATTCCGTCTCTGCTGTCTGCAGTACCGACGGGGACGCTGCGGCCTAAATACCATTCTCAACCTGGAACGGATCCGTGACTGCCGCGTTTCCCCTGACCTCCTTTCGGACAGCGATATACAGACTCTCTCCTGCCACCGCTTTCTCCCGGTCCGCAAAGCAAAAGAGCCCGTTCTCTTAAAAATAACCGGAGAACGGAACTCTCTTGAACGCTGTATGCTTCACTTTGCCAGCTACGAAAAGCATACGGAATACCATGAAGAAGGCAAATACTGGCTGTGCTCCATTTACTATGATACCGCAGATGAAACGGAGCTTCTCATCGATATCCTTTCCTTCGGCCCCGTAATAGAGGTTCTGGGGCCAGGCCATTTCCGCAGTATGGTGAAAAACCGGGTGAAACGGCAGCATGAGCTTTTGTATAGGACAGTGGAGTAAATATTTCTACGCGAACAGGCCGCCTGCCCTAACCGGACAGACGGCCTGTTCCAAACACAAAGGATAAAGGTTCACCCTCAATGGGTTCGATTATTTTCCGTAATAAGCTCTTAAATACATATCCTTGATCTCGCTCATGAGAGGATATCTTGGGTTGGCGCCGGTACACTGGTCGTCGAAGGCCTGCTCCGTCATATCATCCAGTCTGTCTAAGAAGTCTTTCTCGTCAATGCCGTAATCCTTGATGCAGGACTTCACGCCAACAGCCTTCTTTAACTCCTCGATCTTCTCGATCAGCTTCTTCACAGCCTCTTCATCGCTGCCTGCATTGATTCCGCAGAATCTTGCACACTCAGCGTATCTTGCCATGGTATGCGGATACTGGTACTGGGAGAAAGTTCCCATCTTGCGTGGATTCTCAGCAGCGTTGAACTCAACTACCAGAGAGATCATCAGCGCATTTGCAATACCGTGGGGCAGATGGTGGAATGCTCCCAGCTTATGTGCCATAGAGTGGCATACGCCCAGGAATGCGTTCGCAAATGCCATACCTGCCATACAGGATGCGTCTGCCATCTTCTGGCGTGCCTCAACATTGTTTGGCTCATTGTAAGCGATCGGCAGGTAGTCAAATACGTTCTTCATTGCCTTTAATGCAAGTCCGTCTGTATAATCCGTTGCCATAACAGAAGCATATGCCTCTAATGCATGGGTTAAAACATCAACGCCGGAAGCGCTGGTTAAGCCTCTTGGCTGGCTCATCATGTTGTCAGTATCAACAATCGCCATATTTGGAAGCAGCTGGTAATCAGCCAGAGGATACTTGATGCCGGTTTCCTGATCAGTGATAACGGCAAATGGAGTAACCTCAGAACCTGTACCGGAAGAGGTAGGAACAGCTACGAAATAAGCCTTCTCACCCATCTTCGGGAAGGTATAAACTCTCTTGCGGATATCGATAAAGCGCATTGCCATATCCATGAAATCTGCTTCCGGATGCTCGTACAGTACCCACATGATCTTTCCTGCATCCATTGCGGAGCCGCCGCCCATTGCGATAATTACATCCGGCTCAAATTCTTTCATCAGTTTGGCGCCTGCCTGTGCATTTGCCAGAGTAGGATCAGGCTGAACGTCAGAGAATACGGTATATGTGATTCCCATTTCATTTAAACGGTCTGTAATTACATTTGTGTAGCCGTTCTTGTACAGGAAGGAGTCTGTTACGATAAAGGCTCTCTTCTTGCCCATTACATCCTTTAATTCGTTTAATGCTACAGGCAGACAGCCCTTCTTAAAGTAAACCTTCTCAGGTGTACGGAACCACAGCATATTTTCTCTCCTCTCAGCAACAGTCTTAATGTTCAGCAGATGCTTAACGCCAACGTTCTCAGATACGGAGTTTCCGCCCCAGGAACCGCAGCCCAGTGTAAGAGACGGAGCCAGCTTAAAGTTGTACAGATCGCCGATACCGCCGTGGGAGGAAGGTGTATTTACAAGAATACGGCAGGTCTTCATTCTTTCTGCATGCTTCATCATCTTTTCTTTTTCATTTACATTGATGTACAGAGAAGAGGTATGGCCGTAGCCGCCGTCTGCTACCAGACGCTCTGCCTTATCCAGAGCCTCGTCAAAGGTCTTAGCCTTGTACATAGCCAGTACAGGAGACAGCTTTTCGTGAGCAAACTCCTCGCTGATATCTACAGACTCAACCTCGCCGATGATAATCTTTGTATCAACCGGAACATCCACACCTGCCAGCTTTGCGATGGTGTATGCAGACTGTCCTACGATCTTTGCATTTAATGCCCCGTTGATCAGGATGGTCTTTCTTACCTTTTCAATCTCACCCTGCTTTAAGAAATAGCAGCCTCTGTATTCAAATTCCTTCTTAACAGCCTCATATACAGGCTCCAGAACAGTTACAGACTGCTCAGAAGCACAGATCATACCATTATCAAAGGTCTTGGAATGGATAATGGAGTTAACTGCCATACGGATATCAGCCGTATCGTCAATGATAACCGGCGTATTTCCAGCGCCAACGCCCAGCGCAGGCTTACCGGAAGAATATGCAGCCTTAACCATGCCCGGGCCACCAGTTGCCAGGATGATATCAGCGTCTCTCATTACCTCATTGGTCAGCTCCAGGGAAGGAACGTCGATCCATCCAATGATCCCCTCAGGAGCGCCTGCCTTAACAGCAGCCTCCAGCACAACCTTGGCAGCCTCAATGGTACTCTTCTTTGCTCTTGGATGTGGGGAAATGATGATGGCATTGCGTGTCTTTAAGGAAATCAGTGTCTTAAAGATTGCAGTGGAGGTTGGATTTGTAGTAGGGATAACAGCTGCGATCAGGCCGATTGGCTCTGCAATCTTCTTTATACCGTACTCCTTATCCTCCTCAACCACACCAACGGTCTTTGTATTCTTGTATGCATTGTAGATATACTCAGCTGCGTAGTTGTTCTTGATTACTTTATCCTCAACCACGCCCATTCCGGTCTCTTCTACCGCCATCTTTGCCAGCGGAATACGCATCTTATTCGCTGCGCTTGCTGCCGCGAAAAAGATCTTATCTACCTGCTCCTGTGTGTAGGTTGCAAATACCTTCTGAGCCTCGCGCATTGCTGCCATCTTGGCGTTCAGTCCCTCTACGCTGTCAATGATCTCCGGAACTACCTGCTCGGTCTTCTTTGCCATTTCCATTTCCTCCATTTTCCTTGTGTTTGTGTTTGTATTCGGAATGTTTGTCAATTTATTAACAATTTAACTATCCGCATTATATAACATCGTTAAAAAAATGTCAACCATATTTTTTCTTTTTTCAGGTTTTGCGCAAATTTTTAGTCTCAGAGCATACTCTATCGATTCACCAATGGCAAAAAGATTGTTAAATATATAACACCACTTTGGATATTTTATATAATTTTAAAACCTATCCACTGCTATTTTATAAATTATGGTAAAATATACCTGGCAACTATAAAAATAAAACTGTAACATAAGGAGTGATTTTCTATGTTTCGACCAATGCGACGATGCGGACAGCAGCTGAAGCTGAACGAATGTATTGAAATTCTGAAAGCAGAGCCCAGAGGAGTGCTCTCTCTTCTGGGAGATAACGGATATCCGTACGGTATCCCCATGGATCACTGGTACTGCGAACAAGACGGCAAACTCTATTTTCACGGTGCAAAAAATGGCCATAAAATTGATTCCTTACAGAGCTGTGATAAGGTTTCCTATTGTGTATATGACAAAGGCTTCCGTAAAGAAGGAGAATGGGCTCTGAATATCCGAAGCGTTATTGTATTCGGGCGAATGCATCCGGTCGCAGACACCCGGCAGGCAGAAACCATCTGCCGCTGCCTCTGCCGGAAATTCACTGATGATTCAGACTATATCGACCATGAGATCGAACATTTTCTTTCCAATGTACTCTGTCTGGAGCTGACTCCGGAGCACATAACCGGAAAGCTTGTAAATGAATCTTAACTGTTAAAAAAGGCATCTGCACGCCGATACATACCATTGTGCAAATGCCTTTTTGTATTCTTATTACAGATATTTTTTAAGGGTATCCACCTTATCTAACTTCTCCCAAGGAAGGTCAAGGTCATTGCGGCCAAAATGTCCGTAAGCAGCGGTCTGCTTGTAGATCGGACGACGCAGATCCAGCATACGGATGATTCCAGCCGGACGAAGGTCAAAGTTCTCGCGGATGATCTCTACCAGCTTCTCCTCACTGAGCTTTCCTGTTCCGAAGGTCTCTACCATAATAGAGGTTGGGTGAGCCACGCCGATTGCATAGGACAGCTGGATCTCGCACTTATCAGCCAGACCGGCAGCTACGATATTCTTAGCCACATAGCGGGCCGCATAAGCTGCAGAACGGTCTACCTTGGTGCAGTCCTTACCGGAAAATGCGCCGCCGCCGTGACGTGCCGTTCCGCCGTAGGAATCTACAATAATCTTGCGTCCGGTCAGACCGCTGTCTCCGTGAGGTCCGCCGATTACAAAGCGTCCTGTAGGATTGATAAAGAACTTTGTATTCTCATCTACCATATCTGCAGGAATAATCTCATCAAATACATACTTCTTGATATCTGCATGGATCTGCTCCTGAGTTACATTCTCATCATGCTGAGTGGACAGAACCACTGCATCCAGACGAACCGGCTTTCCATTCTCGTCATACTCTACTGTAACCTGAGTCTTTCCGTCCGGACGAAGATACTTTAAGGTACCGTTCTTTCTTACCTCAGTCAGTCTTCTAGCCAGCTTGTGAGCCATGGAAATAGGATATGGCATATACTCCTCTGTCTCGTTGCTTGCATAGCCGAACATCATACCCTGGTCGCCTGCACCAATGGCGTCCAGCTCTTCCTCGGACATACGGTTTTCCTTTGCCTCAAGAGCCTTGTCAACACCCATAGCAATGTCGGAGGACTGCTCGTCAATGGCGGTAATCACGCCGCAGGTATCACAGTCAAAACCATATTTTGCACGGTCATAGCCAATCTCGCGAACCGTCTCTCTTACGATCTTCTGGATATCTACATATGCCTTTGTGGTGATCTCGCCCATAACCAGCACCAGTCCTGTGGTGGTCGCTGTCTCGCAGGCAACACGGCTCATGGGATCCTGCTCCATTAAAGCGTCTAAAATCGCATCAGAAATCGCGTCGCACATTTTGTCCGGATGGCCTTCAGTTACAGATTCAGATGTAAATAATCTTCTCTCCATCAATCATTCTCCTTTTCTTTGCTGTAAAATAAATACATACTGTACTGTGTTTCGTGTCATTTAAGCAGGTGTAATCCTCTGCCCTCTGGCAAAAAGAAAAGTCCGCAGCAACGGCGGACTTGAAAATATCAGATCTTCAAATCCTCTTATTGCTCGATCAAGCACATCAAAAAGCTCTTTTTAAAACTTTATAAGCTGCACTCCTCGCTCAGGCTGGCACCTTCCGGCCCTTTCGCACACCGCATAAGCACTGCTTACGGGATACTCAACCGGGGTTGCCGTGACTTCACAGGTCCTTTATACCTCCATCACTCTGAATAAGGGATATTTACGAACGTTTTCTATTGTGAAATGACTACTAGCATATATTAAATCATTTTTTCTTTCCTGTCAATATACATTTTTCCGCGCAAAAAATCCCGGCAAAGTTCCATCTCCTCTGCCGGAATTTTCATTAAAACAATCTTTTTACCGGATCACAATCCGTCCCTGTCCTTCGGGATTCTCATATTCAGAGGATACAGAACCGCCCAGGCCCTGAATATAGGTGGATAATACATCTACATCCACCATAACCTCATCCTTTATAATATTGCAGCCATTAAACATGGTCATGCCGTCCCCACCGGACTTTAACATATAATTATGGGAAGCCACTGTGTAAGTCTTATTCAGATCAATGGGCTGTCCGCCAACCAGAATATCCGTAACTCTGTACGGCCCGTCTACACTGACAAAATTACCCTTATCATCCACCTTTATACTGGATTTTACAGAGCTGTCAATGGTATAGGTCAGACCGGATACATGCATGAAGCCTCCGGACTCCTCAGGATAATTCTTAGCGCCCATTTCCAGGGCATCCTTGATCTGCTGTCCTGTCACCTCTGCCACACATCCCATGTTTCCAAATGGGAATACAGCCAGTGTATCCTCATATGTAATGGTTCCGGACTCAATATCTGTGCGGACGCCTCCGCCATTGCAAAGTCCGATGTCTGCTCCCAGCTGAACTCTGTAAGCATCTGCCGCCAGATCACCAAGATTAGTTTCGCCATTTCTTATCCGGCGTTCTCCGGTGGCCTCATCCTTGATCGTCAGCTTGTACGCTGTACTTCCCAATGGGGTCTTTAAGGTTTCGTTAAACTGCCCCTTGATCTGCTCGATCAGGCTGTGGGTATCCGGATCCACTGCACGGCCATTTTCATTTACAACACTGCCCTGGCGGATGGTAAGAACCATTCCGGGATAAATGGTACCCGGATCAGAAATCTTATCCCGATTGCTGTCATAAATCTCTCTCCAGCGGTCATAGCTTCCCTGCTCTCTCTTGGCGATCCTGCTTAAGGAATCATTCTTCTGAACCGTATAGGTACGATTTACTTCTGAAGGCACAACCTCTGAGATCAGCTCTGTGGAAATCGTTCCATCTGTATGAATGGTCATCTTTCCAATATTTGCCAGCTTAGTGCCTGTCTGGGTAACGATAACATCCTTCCCGTCTGCATCCTTTACTATCATGGATAGTGTAGTTTCATGGGAATGTCCGTCAATGCAGGCATCCACGCCCCGGATATGACCGATCAGGCTTCCGGCACTCCAGCGCTCTGTGATTCCATTTTCTCCCAGATGTCCAACTAAAATCACAAATTCCGCTCCTTCAGCCCTGGCACTGTCCACTGCCGACTGCACCTGATTGTAAAATGCAGTTCCGTCTGCATCCTCACAGAAGGAATAGATATAATTTCCATTCGCATCCTGGAAATAAGCAGGCGTAGATTTTGTAAAACTTTCCGGTGTGGAAACGCCCACATAAGCCACCTGTGTATCACCGTAAGAAATCATCTTATAGGGTGCAAATACAGACTGTCCGGAAGCAGTGCTGATAAAGTTGCAGGAATAATATCCGCAGTTTAATTTTCCTGCCAATTCCAGAAAGCTGGGCATACCGTAGTCAAACTCATGATTTCCCGGAACTGCCACATCATATCCTGTCTGATTCATGATATCAATGATATAACCGCCCTCGGACAGAGTTCCTACCGGAGCACCCTGGATGGCATCACCTGCATCCACCAGAGTAACATATGGTGTCTGGTTCATCATTTGCTTTTTGTACAGCGCCAATCCGCCGTAACCGATGTTTTCATCAATTGCGCAGTGAACATCATTGGTATATAGAACCACAATGTCCTGATCCGCTCCTTTGACTGTTCCAGCCTCCTGTGCCCATGCGGACATGGACATACCTGTGATAAGGCTGCAGGTAAGAATCAGAGACCAAAGCAGACCCAGGAACCTTCTTTTTCCTGTTCTCCCGGTCATTTCATAACCCTCCTTATGAGATAATTTTGCCTCTGCCCGGATTACTCCTGACAGAGGCTATTCTTATATGAAACCGTACGATGGATATACGGTCATCATCCTACCCTAAGTTTAAATTTCTGCATCTCCCTTTCAGAATCCACCAGCTCGATCATGGCTCCCAGCCCCTGGAGCTTTTCCTCAAAGCTTTCGTATCCCCTCTGAATATATCCGATCTCATCTACAATGGTATATCCTTCTGCCGCCAGCCCTGCGATTACCAGAGCTGCACCTGCCCGAAGATCCGGCGCATTTACCTGAGCGCCAGTAAAGCCTTCTACGCCGTTAATCACAGCTACATTTCCCTCTACCTTGATAGAGCTTCCCATGCGTGCCAACTCGTCCACGTATTTAAAACGATTCTCAAAAATGCTTTCTGTAACCATACTGGTTCCTTTGGTAAGAGCCAGTGTAACAGCCATCTGAGGCTGCATATCGGTAGGAAAGCCGGGATATGGCAGTGTCTTAATATCTGTATGACGCTGGTTCGGCTTACCCACAACACGGACTGCGTCATCAAACTCGATCACCTCACAGCCAATCTCTGTAAGCTTGGCGGAAATCGCCTCCAGATGCTTTGGAATTACATTTTTTACCATCACATCGCCTCTGGTTGCTGCTGCTGCACACATAAAGGTGCCAGCCTCGATCTGATCCGGAATAATAGAATATTCTGTGCCGTGAAGCCGCTCTACGCCCCTGATACGGATTGTGTCTGTTCCTGCACCCTTAATATTGGCTCCCATACTGTTAAGGAAGTTTGCCACATCTACGATATGGGGCTCCTTGGCAGCATTCTCAAGGATCGTCTGTCCCTCTGCCATAGCAGCAGCCATCATGATATTGATGGTCGCTCCCACAGAAACCACATCCAGATAAATATGACTTGCCACCAAATCAATGGCATGGGCGATCACTGCTCCGCCCTCAATCTGTACATCTGCTCCCAGCGCCCGGAAGCCCTTAATATGCTGGTCAATGGGGCGGCTTCCGATATTGCAGCCTCCGGGAAGAGGAACCTGAGCGCTCTTGTATTTTCCTAAAAGAGCACCGATAAAATAATAGGACGCACGGATCCGGCGGATATATTCGTCATCCACGGATACTTCTCTGATATTTCCTGCGTTGATCTTTACTGTATGGCGGTCAATGCGGTGTACGCTGGCACCGATCTCCTGGATTGCTTCCAGCATAACATTGATATCCCGCACATCCGGCAGATTGTCGATAAGAACATCCTCATCGGTCATAATGGATGCTGCCAGAATACCCAGCGCGGCATTTTTGGCTCCGCCTATGGTCACATCGCCCACCAGCGGATTGCCGCCTTTTATAATATAATGTTCCATTTTATACCTCAATTACTGATCGAACAGACCTTAATTTTTCTTTCTGTCTTTGTTCACATTTTATTTACATCTCTTAGATTATACCATAAGAACAGGATTTGTAAAGCAAACTCGCCTGCCGGGCGAAAAAAACGTTTCACCGGACAGGCGTGTTTCAAAATTATTTTTATTCAATTTTTAACCCGCACAGGAAACGGTTATGCTGGCTTCCAAAGTGCGCGGCTGCGTCCCCCAGCCCCATTTTTACGTTTTCCTGGACAGCAGGATCATAAATGGTTACATTATAGGTATCATAACCGGACAGAAGAACATAACTTCCATCCTCTCTGTAAGCGGCTGCCGGAATCCCTTTATCAATAAAATACAATACCTGATTCAGTGTACAGCCCGTAGCGTCAATCACCATGATCCCGTCCTCATACAGCGTACTTCTGGTAAATCCATCCAGATGGCTCATCACTGCACCGGCTGCACCGGATGGATCTTTCAGATTTCGGATCGGCTGACGGTTAATGCGATCCCAGACAAGGTGTCCTCTTTCATCTGTCACAAATCCCATTTTATCATAGGCAAGGTTCACAGCTTCTGCAAACTGTCTGGATGCTCCCAGAAAATGGCCGCCTCCGTAAGCGTAAAAAATCACTTCACCTTTTTCTCCCGAAGCCGCTTTTCCTGCCAGCTCCAGAGTACCTGTATTTTCATACGAAAATGCCTTTGGCCGTTCGGATTTTACAGACGAAGCCTTCTGGTCTGAATCCATCTGTACAAAATACATTCGTCCCATCTCGGAAGAAGCATACCAGCCAATTCCCTCCAATGGATCTGTTTCCACCTTTTCATTGCAGACAATGGTATCCTCATCCTGATAGGAATACTGATTGTCCCCCAGCTTTACCAGCCTCTTTAAATGAATCCGTCCATCCTCCGTCACCACATCTGAAATGTAGATTCCGTCCTTTCTGTATTCGCTTTCAATGTTCATCTCACTGTCTGCGATATACATCACATACATGGGGATTTCCTGCACCCTTCCGTTTACACTCCAGACATCCTCCTGCCGGGCAAAACCATAGATCAGATCACTTCCTACAAAGCCCAGCACCCTGGCATAATCACCTTCTGAAACAGGAATTTCCTGTTTTTGGGATGTATTAAAATCCATCACATGAATCCTCTCATCCCGGGTGTCCTCTCTCTTTTCCTGCCATGCCATGCGGCTTCCGTCATGGCTTACCGCAAAGGTTCCCTCCGTAAGTCCCTGAGCTACAGAAATGGATTCGTTACTGCTTAAATCAATTCCAAATACATTTCCATTCAGCATCAGATATACCATTTCTCCGGGACTTACATAGGCCAGCTGCTCTACATCCTTTTTTAATTTTTCAAATTCCAGAACAACCGGAATGAAGAATTTCTCCTGGACTGTATTGCTTCCCGCATCATAGCGATAAAATATCACTCCGGTTTGACCCTCATACGGTCCACGGTTCATATAGCCGTAAACCAGAAAATCTGCCGAGCCGTCATCTCCTGCTCTCAAAATCTGTACATCATGATCTCCATAGCTGCTGCGCACATCGTCTGTTTCTCCATTTGAAAATGTAAACACACACATGATCCTGTGGTCTGATTGATCATAACGCCACAGATTGCCATTTACTTTAAAAAGAATATACCGGGAATCCTGGCTCTTTACCGTACCAATACCGGCTTCATCGGAAATTCCCAAAACAATCCTCTTTCCGGAAAATGCCCCTTCACTTCCTGTAAAAATATGGTTGGCATTGCGCTCATAATTCATTAAGTAGATCCGCTGCTCATTCCATTTCATGGCAAAATTATCTTCTGCCTCTGCCAGACTCTCCTTTCCCTGCGAATCTGTAAGCCGGACATAATATTGAACCTGAACCTGTCCCATAATCCCGTCAAATTCCTGAAGGGTAATCCTGGGTTCTCCTTCCATCTCCGCATGGAGTCCATCCCAGGTCAAATGATCAAAACTGGCCCGGATCGTCACATGGCCCAGAGAACTGTTATCCTCCTCCGGACTGGTTTCCAGATACGATACCAATTCCTTTGCCTGCTCATAATCCAAACTCTTTCTTGTAAATTCCTCTGCCAGCTGCAGCATATCCAAAGCCCTTGGAGCATCCGTCCACATGATACGGGTATAATACTGGATCTGCTGTTCTGCTGTCTTTACATTTAAAATTAAGAGATACGCTTTATCCTTAGAAATCAGATTCTGGATAGGAAGGCTCACTGTGGTTATGCCCTCCTTGCTGGACCAGTCCGAAAGCTCTGTCCGTTCAATCAGGCGATCCATGGAAAGATTCCTTATCTCATAACTGATTTCTGTAATTGTATTTCCAAACTCATGGATGCGAAGATTCAGTCTTCTGTCTGAAGACAAAACAGAAATCGCTTCTCCGGCCGCACGATTTCCCATATCCTGAACATATCCGTGCAGACCGTTAATCTCCTTTCCTTCAAACTCCGTATATACCACCGGCAATCTTGATTCATCCATGGATGAATATACGGCGCCCTCCTGCTCTGATGTCCTGTGTGCACCGATAAAGTATATCACCAATGCAGCCAGAAAAACCACAAACAGGATTCCTGCTCTCTGTATTATTTTTTTCATCTGTTCATTCCTTTTCAGAATTTTATCTGCTCAATTTTACCTTTCCATCTCCGGTGTGAGAACTGGAAGAAAAATCCGCTTACAAGCAAGCTTGACACATATTTTTCTGCCAGTTCTCCCTCCGTCCTGAATCGTTACCTCTATTTTATATAATAACCGTTAAAACTACAACTTAATCTTTTTTGAATATTTCCTGTGATAACTTTTATGCTGTAATTCTATCCAATACACATTCCTCTGCGGCACCGCCGGTTCTGCATCTCATCTAAAATCAAGGTCTTTACAATATCGCGAAACCAGGCTGGATAAATACCAGGTCTGGGTGGACGTACCGGACCGGGACCCTGCGGTGGATACGGTGGACGCACTGGGCCGGGACCCTGCGGCGGATACGGTGGACGCACCGGGCCGGGACCCTGCGGCGGATACGGTGGACGCACTGGGCCGGGACCCTGCGGCGGATACGGTGGACGCACCGGGCCGGGACCCTGCGGCGGATACGGTGGACGCACCGGGCCGGGACCCTGCGGCGGATACGGTGGACGCACCGGGCCGGGATTCTGCGGCCGGGCTGATCCCGGAATATGGGGCGGACGTCTGAGTTCCTGTCCCAGTAGCACCGGGCCATTTTCAGTTTCCACAGGAACAACCGGGGCATACATGGATCCCATCCCCCAAGCCATTCCCTGCACGTCCGGCCTAATCCCATTGATCCCCCAGCCGTTCCACCAATTCCTCAATGTAGGTCTCATTTCCTGGCTTTCAATTATTCTGTTATGTTCTCTTAAATCCGCCTCTGCTGTTACCTGATAGATATTTTCTTCCATGTCACTTTCCATGGGATTCTTATTTTCTTCTGCCCCTTCTTTTATATTCTCCTCTCCCCTCTCATCCACAGTCTTTTTTTTACCATCATTTTTCTTGTTTTCTTCATCATTTAACTCCTCTGTTTCAACCTTTTCTTTTTCCCGATCTGTACCTTTTTCCACCCACTTTTTTTCCTGATCCACTACTTCCTCTTCCTGTTCTTCTTCCACGCTCATTCTTTCAATCGTCTTTTTCTCCTGCATCTCCCACGCCTCTCTTAAAATCCCCATGTCTCCGGATGTACTCACAGCCTCACAAACGGAATTGCACATTTGATCTACCATTCTCTGTTCTGGCCACTCATCATACATAGGGCTGTTTTGATAATCCATTCTGTCACATGCTTCCGATACATAGCTCTGTATCATCCGGATTTCTCTGGGATACATACTTTTAAAATTTTCCATTCATCTGTCCTTACCCATATCTTTCACTTTTATCATATGCAGAAACCATAAAAAATGTTTCACGTGAAACATAAAAAAGGATATCTGAGTTTATATTCCCAGATATCCCTGCATCATCAATTTTTCTTTACATATCCCAATGCCTGCTCCAGAGCTTCCTGCTCCTCATTTCCCAGCACCTTTTCAGTCTTGCCTGCATCTACTTCCTTCATATATAAATAGCAGCCTTCCTTACTGTGAATACAATTCAAAATAAAGCCACTGTTCGTATAATCCAAAACTGCAATTACAAAGCTCAGTGTTCCTCCCATTCCAGGAAATGCATTATATCGAACCATTCCAAATTTTTGAAAGGAAGAACGGAAGTTTCGATTCAACGTTCGAATCGAGTCCTTGGCTGCCCGATCCTCTGCCTTCAAAATACGAATTTCCTCCAGCTGATCCAGTATCACATCCTCCAGTGTTTCCGCATCCTTTCCCCGCATAAAATAATCATATTTCCGACTCAATTTTTTCAGCTTTGCCATAGCAGCAATTACAAGAATCAATAGAATCACTACCAAGCCTGACAATATTACAATAATATATGCCGGATCAAATGGAAGTTCAAATAGCATACTGTTTTCCATTCTTATCTAATCTCTCCTTACTCTTATCCGAATGTTAGATACAGAATCTTTATTTCTAGTGGATGGACTCAATCAATTCCACAATTCGTTCCAACTCTGCCTCTGAATAGTATTCGATTTCTATACGGCCTTTGTTCTTATCTTTATTATGTATGCTGACCTTTGTTCCCATAATGGTTTTCATTCTGTCTTCCAGATTTTGATAAATCAGCATCAGGGCATCATCCGCTTTCTTTTCCTTCTTTTCTTCTCCAGCAGCTTCCTTGGCCATCCGTTTTACCAACCGTTCTGTTTCCCGGACACTTAAGCTTTTTTCTATAATTTCCTTTGCTGCCTTTAACTGCAGCCCCCCACCGTCCAGAGAAAGAAGCGCTCTGGCATGACCGCTGCTAATAATACCCTGGATGAGCATTTCCTGAATCTGCTCATCCAGCTTTAAAAGACGCATGGTATTCGTAATGGTCGCTCTGTTTTTTGCTACACGCTCTGCAATTTCCTCCTGCGTGAGATTAAACTCACGAATCAGCTGCTGATACGCCTTCGCCTCTTCAATAGGATTCAGATCTGCCCGCTGAACATTTTCAATCAGAGAAATCTCCATTGCTTCCTGTCGGCTGTACTCCTTTAAAACCACCGGCGCTTCCTTGAGTCCCGCCATCTGGGCAGCTCTCCATCTTCTTTCTCCGGCAATAATCTCGTAAAAGTTCCCATTCTTCTTTACAAGAAGCGGCTGAAGAATCCCGTACCGTTTGATTGAGGCAGATAACTCCTTAAGCTTTTCCTGATCAAATGTCTTTCTTGGCTGCTCCTTATTAGGCTGAATCAGAGAAAGCTTTACCATCAGTTCCTTTCCTTTTCCATCTTCCATCGCAATCTTTTCTTTCTGTTCCTTAATCACTTCTTCCCCAAAGATTGCGCCCAAACCTTTTCCCAAACCTCTTTTAGCCGCCATTATACCTCTCCTCTGCTAATCACTTCTGCTGCCAGCATACGATAGCTCTCCGCACCCGTAGAACGGGACGAATAGTGATTGATGGACATTCCATGACTTGGAGCTTCTGCAAGCCGCACATTTCTTGGAATGATTGTTTTATAGATTGTCTGATTCAGATTACTCTTCACACTCTCCACTACCTGAAGAGACAGATTGGTTCTGGCATCATACATAGTAAATACTACGCCTTCCAGTTCCAATGACGGGTTCAGCTTTCTCTTCACCAAATCTACCGTCTTTAACATCTGATTCAATCCCTCCAATGCGTAATACTCACACTGGATTGGCACCAGCACGGTATCAGCTGCTGTCAAAGCATTAATCGTAAGTATATTTAATGAAGGCGGACAATCAATTAAAATGAAATCATACTCATCCCGTACCATGTCTAACGATTTCTTAAGCAGAATCTCTTTCTCGTCCAATTCCTGAAATTCAATCTCCGCACCCGCCAGATTCATATCCGAAGGAAGTACATCCAGATTTTCCTGAACCTCTTTTGTGATGCACTCCTTTATAGAAGCCTCTCCAGCCATCATATCATAAACGGTCTGTTCAAAATCCTTTTCTTCCAGACCCAGGCCGCTGCTGGCATTTCCCTGTGGGTCAAAATCCACCAGCATTACATGCTGTCCTGCTTCTGCAAGGCAGGCTGCCAGATTGATCGCCGTGGTTGTTTTTCCTACTCCGCCCTTCTGATTTGCTATTGTAATAATCCGTCCCATATCCGTTTCCTCACGTTCGTTTTCGATGTACCAGACGATTATAACACAACTTTTCTGCTTTTCCTATGAAAAACTCTGCATTTGTATTTATTTTTCTATTTTATACAAAATATTACATGAGTAATGTTTCACGTGAAACATTACCATCTGTAGACAAGGAAGCACTGTGTTCTGGTGTTTAGGACGCCAGAACACAGTAAAGTGCGGAAACTCAAAAAACAGTTTTCATTGTAATCACTATCCACTTGTACTATAATAATCTTACCATCAGCGGACAAAAACTGCCCGGTTTACGAACCAGCACACGACACCTATCATTACTTTTTCAGGAGATAAAACGAATGAAAACAAGAAATAAATTATTGACTCTGCTCATACTGGCTGCAGGTGATGCTGCCGCCACTGCCTGTATCAACAAGGCCATTAAACTGTCTGCGATTTCCAGACACATTCTTGAAAATGAAAGCAGCGCCTCTCTATGCTATCACTGGCGCTTTGGAAACATTCACTATACAAAAGAAGGCAGTGGTAAACCGATTCTTCTGATCCATGATCTCTCCCCCGCTTCCAGCGGTTATGAATGGAAAGAATTTGCCCGACGTCTTGCAAAGGATCGAACCGTCTATACCATTGACCTGTTGGGATTTGGCCGTTCAGAAAAGCCGAATCTCACCTACACAAACTATCTTTACGTCCAGCTGATTTCAGATTTTATTAAATCAGAAATCGGTCACCGCACCGATGTGGCGGCAACTGGAGACTCCTCTTCGATTGCTGTCATGGCCTGCAGCAATAGTCCGGAGCTCTTTGACCGGCTTCTTCTGATCAATCCCGAATCTCTGCTCTCCAGCAGTCTGGTTCCGGGAAAAAATGCCCGGCTTTATAAGTTGATTTTGGATCTTCCCATTGCAGGAACTCTGATTTACAATATAGCCTGCAGCCGAAAAAATCTTACTCAGGATTTTATGAGCCGCTGCTTCTGTAATCCCTACTCTGTTAATTCCCGGCTGGTTGATGCTTACTATGAAGCAGCCCATCTGGGAGCTTCTCCAAAATCCATTTATGCCAGTGTAAAATGTAACTACACGAAATGCAATATTACAACCGCTCTGCGCCGGATTGATAACAGCATCTGTCTTTTTGGCGGAGCAGAGTTGGATGGTATGTCCGAAACCATGGAAGATTATCAGAATTACAATCCTGCAATCGAAACAGTGCCAGTTCCTAAGGCGAAACATTTACCCCATCTGGAATCCCCTGCTCGATTTTATGAATTATTCCGCCCTTATCTGGAAAATTAAAATACCGGCAGTTTCTACTATAAATGTTTCACGTGAAACATTTCTGCAGAAACTGCCGATCAATTTTACATAAAAACAATGTTAAAGGAGGCTACTATATGTTACGAATCGGCTGTCATCTTTCCTCTGCCAAAGGCTACTGTTCCATGGCAAAGGATGCTGCCAAAATACATGCAAACACCTTTCAGTTTTTCTCACGCAACCCCCGCGGAGGAAATGCCAAAGAAATCAATCCTGAAGATGTAGCTCTATTTCTTAAAAAGGTGCAGGAACAGAATCTGATTCCCATTCTCTGTCATGCCCCCTATACTCTGAATGCCTGCTCTGCCGATCCTCATCTCAGGGATTTTGCCAGAAAAACTATGGCAGATGATCTGGCACGGATGGAATATACTCCCGGAAATCTTTATAACTTCCATCCGGGAAGTCATGTGAAACAGGGTGTTGATGTGGGAATTTCCTACATCGCAGATATGTTAAATGCCATATTAAAACCGGAACAAACCACCACTGTTCTCCTAGAAACCATGGCTGGAAAAGGAAGCGAAATCGGCCGCAGCTTTGAAGAACTTCGCCAGATTCTTGACCGGATAGATCTGTCCGACCATATGGGGATCTGTATGGATACCTGTCATGTATGGGATGCCGGCTATGATATCGCAAACCATCTGGATGATGTTCTCGCAGAATTTGATCACATCATTGGTTTAAATCGTCTGAAAGCCATCCATCTCAATGACAGCATGAATCCCCTTGGTTCTCACAAAGACCGCCATGCCCGGTTGGGCGAAGGCCAGATTGGCCTTCCGTCCTTAAAAGCCATTATCAATCATCCCGCCTTACGCCATCTTCCCTTCTATTTGGAAACACCGAATGATCTGGATGGCTATGCCCGTGAGATTGCCATGATGCGCGAAGCCTGGAGTTAACGCTCCGGGCTTTCTTTTTCCTTTTTTCCTGCCAATTTCTTTTTTCTAGCGCTTTCTGTAACCGTTTTCATATTCCCAGATCCGCGCAGAATCAGCCTGCATGGAACCATTACACGCTTTCCGATTCTGCGTTCCTGTTCTTTTTCATCAAATCGTTCCTGAAGCAGTCTCATCGATTCCCTTCCCTGTTCCACTGCATCCCGCTCCACAACAGAAAGACGATATCCCAGCTCATATAAAACCGGCTGATCATCAAAGCCCATAAAGCCCAAATCTTCTCCTGCCGTCAGCCCCTTCCTTTCCAGACATTTCATACAGCTGCATGTTCCTGCCCCGCTCAGTGCAAACAGGGCCGTAGGCGGTGTATTTTCTTCTAAAAGCCGCGCAATTGCATCTGCTGTTTCTGCTCCGCTTTCTCCGTTGTATATTACATATTCATCGGAAACCTCCAGGCCATGATCCTCCATTGCCTGCATAAAGCCCCGAAAACGCTCCCTGTCCTCTCTGAAATTGCCTTTTTCACGAATGACTGCAATCTTTTTATGGCCTGCATCCATAAGGGACTCAGCGCCTTCATAAGCCCCCCTCCAGTTATCTCCAAACACACAGTCAAACGGTGCTCCTTTTATATTCCCTTCTGTCAAGATCACTGGCATTCCCTGCTCTTCCAGATGGAGAAGTTTATCTCTCGTCCCTCTGTCATCAGAAGCTGCGGGAGCAACGATAAGCCCTTTCATTCTCTGGTTTTCAGCAGCCTCCAGAAACTCATGCTGCTTCTTTATATCCCCTCCTGTGTTCATAAGAACAATATTGTAGCCGAAAGGCTGAGCCAGACGGCAGATCCCTTCCAGAATCCCACTGTAAACTCTCTGACTTGCGGAAGGGAGAATCACTCCAATACTGAAGCTGTCTCTTCCGCTCAGACTCCTTGCAATCAGACTGGGCGTATAGTTATTTTTCTCAACTGCCGCCATTACCTTTTTCTTTGTCTCTTCTTTCACATATCCCGAACCATTTAGTACACGGGATATGGTAGCCGGAGATACTCCTGCCACCCGGGCAATTTCTTTAATATTCATGCGACCTTGTCCTGCCTGTACTGTATTTTCTGTAATCGTTTTCATAGTGTATCCCCTGTTTTTGCATCATGCGTCATAAAGTACGTGTAACCGTTTTCCATCTCTTCTGCGGCACTGATCTCACCCACATATGCTCTGCCTTCGCGCCTATTTTCCCAGAGGTTCTTTCCCCGGCATTCCCGCTTTTCTTGGATATCTGGAAGATACCGGCTTTACTTTACGAATACGGATCAGACTTCTGGCTCCATCTCCTTCCGGTAAAGAAAAGCGCACCACTTCGTTTATTTCTCCTCCCAGAATTGCTGCTGCTTTCTTTCCCTGATTCAGCTCTTCCTCAATTTCTCCTGATTTATAAGGAATAAAGAATCCCCCTTTTTTTACAAAAGGAATACAATATTCTGACAGCGATGCCAGATTTGCTACTGCTCTGGACACTGCCAGATCATACTGCTCCCTGTGCTCTTTCATCCGTCCTGCATCCTCTGCCCTTCCATGGATGCACTGTACATTCTCCAGTTCCAGCTCTCTGCATACCTGCTCTAAAAATTTTACTCTTTTATTCAGCGAATCCAGCAACGTGAGTTTAATCTGAGGAAATGCAATCTTAAGCGGGATTCCAGGGAACCCCGCTCCGGTTCCCACATCAATCACAGAAACCGTTTTCATATCTTTAGCTTCACCTTCAGACTCCCGATCCAGAAGCTCATGATACGCCTTTACCAGGCAAAGACTGTCACAGAAATGCTTTGCCACCACGTCCCCTTCCTCTGTAATGGCTGTCAGATTCATCACTTTATTTGTCTCCACCAGCATTTCATAATATTTAAAAAACTGTTCCAACTGCCTCTGGCTCAGGGTTATATTCAGCTCCCTTGTCCCGGCCTTCATTTTCTCAGCAAATGATTCTGTCATTGATCCCGTCCTCTCTTTTATATGTAAAAACCATCTTTTACTCTCTTCCCAGATACACTAAAAGCACTGATATATCCGCTGGAGATACCCCGGAAATCCGTGATGCCTGTCCCACGGTAGACGGCTGTATCTGATTCAGCTTCTGAACAGCTTCCCGACGCAGGCTCTTTACCTGGCTGTAATCAAAGTTTTCCGGCAGATGCCTGCCTTCCAGCTTCTTAAACTGGGCTACCTGCTGTCTCTGCCTCTTTATGTAGCCCTCATACTTGATTTCAATATTTACCTGCTCCCGCACATCAAATGGAAGATCCGGCCTTTTTTTATCAATTTCCCTGATCTTTTCATAATCCAGCTCCGGCCGGCGCACCAGCTCTGCCAGCGTACTTCCTGATTTAAGAGGCGTACTTCCGTACTGCTCCAGAACTGCCTGGACTGCCGGCGTTCCGCCGATGGCAGTATTTTCTAAACGGCGTATTTCTTCTTCGATGGCCTGACGTTTAGAGAGCAGCTTTTCATACTCCTCATCGCTTACCAGTCCGATTTTATGACCGATTTCCCGAAGCCGTAAATCGGCATTATCCTGGCGCAGCAAAAGCCGGTACTCTGCCCTTGAAGTCATCATCCGGTATGGCTCATGGTTTTCCTTGGTCACCAGATCGTCAATCAGAACGCCGATATAGGCCTGTGACCGGTCTAACACTACCTGCTCTCTTCCCAGCACCTCCATAGACGCGTTTACGCCCGCCATAAAGCCCTGAACTGCTGCCTCCTCATATCCGGAGCTTCCGTTAAACTGACCGCCCGCAAACAGGCCTCTGATGCGTTTAAACTCCAGGGTAGACTTTAACTGCAGGGCATTGATGCAGTCATACTCGATCGCATAGGCATTGCGCACGATCGTTACATTCTCTAACCCCGGTACGGTGCGGTACATGGCATACTGCACGTCTTCCGGCAGAGAGCTGCTCATTCCGCCCAGATACATTTCATTGGTATAAAGTCCCTCCGGCTCCACAAACACCTGATGGCGCTCCTTATCAGGAAAACGCACTACCTTGTCCTCGATAGACGGACAATATCGAGGGCCTGTTCCCTCAATGGCTCCTGAAAACAGCGGCGAACGGTCCAGATTATCCCGGATGATCTGATGGGTCTCCCCATTGGTATAGGTCAGCCAGCAGGAAACCTGCTCCTTCTGTATGCTGTCCGGATCGGTTGAAAATGAAAACGGCACAATCCGCTCATCTCCAAACTGCTCCTCCATCTTTGCAAAATCAATGCTTCTCTTATCCACTCTGGCCGGAGTTCCCGTCTTAAACCGGAACATCTCGATCCCATTATCAATCAGAGACTGTGTCAGGTGGTTGGCCGCCTGAAGGCCATTAGGCCCTGTAGGATTGCTTACATCCCCGTAAATGCATCTGGCCCGCAGATAGGTGCCTGTACACAAAACGACCGCCTTTGCGTGGTATACAGCGCCGGAAAAGGTCTTTACGCCTCTTACAGCGCCCTCTTTTACAATCAGCTCCGATACCTCTGCCTGGCGTATGGTCAGGTGTTCGGTCTGTTCCAGGGTCTGCCTCATGGCCTGAGTATAGGCCTGCTTATCCGCCTGGGCCCTGAGGGAGTGAACCGCCGGCCCCTTGGATTCATTTAACATCTTGGACTGGATAAAGGTCTTATCAATATTTTTGCCCATTTCTCCCCCAAGCGCATCCAGTTCACGGACCAGATGGCCCTTGGAGCTGCCTCCTATATTGGGATTGCAGGGCATCAGGGCAATGCTGTCCACACTGACCGTAAACATGATGGTTTCAAGCCCAAGCCGCGCGCAGGCTAACGCCGCCTCGCAGCCCGCATGGCCTGCTCCCACCACCACGATATCATAACTTTCTTCCAAATACGGCATCTTTTTCCTTCCTTCCTGTCCTCTCATTTTCCCATACAGAACTTTGAGAAGATCTCATTTACCACATCATCATCCACTGCTTCTCCTAAGATCAGTCCCAGCTGTTCATAGGCGTCTGCAAGATCTATGGAATAAAAATCCTCCGGCATCCCATCAAGCACACTTGAACGCACCATCCGAAGGCTCCTTAAGGCAGCTTCCAAAGCCTCCTTATGACGGGCATTTGTAATATATACCTGGTCATTAAAGGCAATCTCTCCATGATAAAACATGGACTGGATCTCCTTTTCCAGATCTCCGATCCCATGCTCCTCCTTGGCGGAAATAGGGATTACACGGTGGCCGCACTGCTCCTCTAAAGCCTCCTTATCTACAGTAAGCTCCAGATCCGTCTTATTTAAAAGCACAATGGCCTTCTTATCATGGATCAGCTCCATGATCTCCCGGTCGCTCTCATCCAGCGGGCGGGAGCCGTCTGCCACATAAATGATCAGATCCGCTCCTTTTGCTGCCTTCATGGCACGGTTTACGCCGATCTTTTCCACTACATCCTCCGTGTCCCGGATTCCCGCCGTATCCACTACATGCAGGCTGATCCCCTGAAGGTTAATATGCTCCTCTAAGGTATCTCTGGTAGTACCTGCAATATCCGTTACAATAGCCCTCTCTTCCCCTAAAAGCACATTCATCAGGGAAGATTTTCCTGCGTTAGGTTTTCCAAGGATCACCGTCCGAACGCCCTCTGTCATCACTCTTCCGTCATCTGCCGAGGCGATCAGCTTTTCAATCTCTTCTGTCACCGGCTCCAGCACCTTTAAAAGCCTGTCCCCGTACCCCTCCAGTGAAATGTGCTCCGGATCATCCAGAGCCGACTCAATAAAGGCAGTCTCATAAAGAATGGTTTCCCTGAGAGCCCGTATCTTTCCCGATACCGATCCTCCCAGCTGGCTCACAGAGCTCTTTAAGGCATAGTCATTGGATGCATGGATCAGTTCTGCCACTGCCTCTGCCTGGGCCAGATCCAGCCTTCCGTTTAAAAAGGCGCGCTTGGTAAACTCTCCCGGCTGGGCGGTTCTTGCCCCGTTATGAAGGACCGTTTCCAGAATCCGCTGAACCATGCGAATGCCGCCATGACAATCAATCTCAACGGTATCCTCTGCTGTATAGCTGTTTGGCCCCCGCATAATAAGCACCAGAACCTCATCGATCCTTTCATCACCATCATAAATATATCCATAATGGGCTGTGTGGGACTTTGCGTCCCATAATGTTCCTGCCTGCCCCTTTTTATTCCGATAGATTCGGTCAATGACCTCAAAGGCCTGATCTCCGCTGATCCTTACAATGCCGATTCCCGAATTGCTCATGCCTGTGGCAATGGCAGCAATGGTTTCTGTTTTCATTTTCACTCCTCGCCTTTCTGGCTTTCAGCGCAAAAAGAGGCCGCCGCAAATCACTCTGCAACAGCCTCCCCATGTTCATTTACCGGATTACTCCTCTGTTTCCTGTCCGCTGCCGCCGGCTGTCTCAGCATTATGCTCTGACAGGGAAGCCGCCTGATAGGAGTCATTCCTGCGGGTATTTCCCCGGTAGCCGCCGGTACGCTCATAGCGCCCGCCGCGGCTGCGGTCATAACGTCCCCTGCGCTCACCGGCGCCTGTTTCCTTCTTAAGAGCGATTACCACATGGCGGAAAGGTTCTTCCCCCTCACTGCGGGTAATCACATACTTATCATTCTGGATCGCCGCATGGATGATCCTTCTCTCATAGGGATTCATGGGCTCCAGAGAAACGGGACGTTTGGTTCTCTTAACCTTGTAGGCAATGTTCTTTGCCAGGGTCTCCAGAGTCTCTTTTCTGCGCTCACGGTAATTTTCCGTATCCAGTTTGACTCTCAGATAACCGTCTGTTTCCTTGTTTACAATAAGGCTAACAAGATACTGAAGAGAATCCAGGGTCTGACCTCTCTTGCCGATCAGGATTCCCATATCTCCGCCCTCTAATTCCAAGGACAGCTCCTGCTCCCCTTCATTATATTCCGACTTAATGGATACGTCCATACCCATAGCGTCAAATATCTGGGTCAGAAACTCAATGGCCCCGTCCGCCACTGTTTCCTTCTTCTTTGCGCGGATCACAGCCGGCTTTGCGCCCAGCCCCAGAAAGCCTTTGCTTCCTTCCTCCACAACCTCATACTCCAGTTTATCGCTGGTTGTCTTAAGTTCGATCAGAGCTTTCGTAACCGCTTCATCCACTGTTTTTGCAGAAACCGTAATCATATCCATACGAAACCCTCCTACTTTTTCTTTCCCTTCTCCTGACGCTCATTGTATTTGGCTACCATATTCGCCTTAGCTGCCAGACTTCCCGGTTTGGCATCCTGATTATAGTACTTATTGGATTCCTCTACCTGAACCTTTGTCTTGGCAATTTTTTCCATACGAGCAGACTCTTCTCTGGATTCCTTCTCTTCCATCCTCTTTAACATCTCATCTACATTTCCGACTTTGACAGGAGAAAGGCCCTTCTTGGCACGCTTTTTATTGGTCTTTTCAATATTCTTCTGTACCAGGTCATCCATATCTACCTTGTTCAGGTAGGAATTGATCCATACCTGCTGGATGATAGTGAACACACTCTGAGCCACCCAGTAAAGACCGATACCGGAAGCAAAGGAGAAGCAGAAGAATACGGACATCAGAGGCATGGTGATATTCATGGATTTCATCATGCTGGCAGCCGGATTATCGTCATCAGCCGGCTGAGACTGATTGGCAGTCATAAGCTTTGTACTGTACCACTGGCTTAAGCCTGCAAGGATCGGAATTGCCAGAGCTGCAGCTGCCATACCCAGAGTTACGCCGTCCTGCTGCTCAAAGAAATTCACGATCACCTGAAATGGAGTATACGCAATATTCAGGCCAAAGAAGCTCTGCATATTTTCAATGGCTTCCACTGCATTTACGCCTGCATCTGTCACTGCCTGTCCCACTGCCGGGAATGCGGCAACAAAGCTGTCCCACTGCTGGGCTGTAAAGGTATATAAAAGGTCAATTACCGTGTTTACATTGTTATAATCAAATTTCTCACCCACCATCTTATGGGCCTCTGCCAGCTGGGTAAACGCCTGCTGGGTCTGGTATCCGCTGGGAAGATGGGAAATTACCGTCTCATAATAGCCTCTGACAGACTGTACATAAGCCGGAATATTGTAAATAACTCTGTACAGTGCAAAAATGATCGGCATCTGGATCAGAAGAGGAAGACAGCCGCCCGTCATGGATGTGCCGTATTTCTCATATACTGCCTTGATCTCAGCCTGCATCATCATCGCGGCTTTCTGATCATTTTCTTTTCCTTTGTATTTCTTCTGAATTGCTGCAATTTCCGGCTGCATAACCGTCATCAGCTTGGATGATTTCTGCTGCTTTATGGTCAAGGGAATCATAAGAACCTTTGTAACCAGTGTAAACAGGATAATGCAAAGGCCGATATTTTCAATGCCGAATATGCTGGTGAACTCAAAAAGCAGGTCCATGATCCAGCCAAGGATACTTGCGATCGGCCCCAGAAAACCGCTGTCCTTTGTCAATACTACTGCGCCGACTAAACCGTTCAAAACGCTACCTCCTTATGGAACTTTCTACGGAACTGGATCATAACCGCCTTCTGCAAAGGGATGGCAACGAAGGATCCTCTTGCAGGCTAACCATGTACCTTTTAACGCGCCATACTTTTGAAGTGCCTCAATGGCGTATTGAGAGCACGTTGGCGTGTAAATACAGTGAGTCCTTACCTTTAAGGGCGACAGATATTTCTGGTAGATCCTGATAAGCAGGATCATTCCTTTTTTTATCATAACTCTCACTTCGATTCCTTTAAAATGTGATGCAGTCCGCACAGGTGCATATAGGCACCCTCCAAATGTCTGTAATCAGATCTTGCGGCAGCCACACGGGCTACCAGAATGATGTTTAACCCAGTCTCAATTTTATTATCATTCAACCGGAATATCTCCCGCAGCAGCCTGGTCACATGATGGCGTACCACGCTGTTGCCTACTTTTTTACTCACCGATATCCCGATGCTGTTCGCTTCTCCCCCGCTTCTTACCACATACATGACTAAAAGACGGTTGGCATAGGACTTTCCATTTCTATATATATACTGAAAGTCACTGTTTTTTTTAATGGAAGGAAATCGCTTCATTCGATCCTCCTGGAAATTTGCCGGAACAGGTTTATGTACTGGGTTCCGACTTGTTTATTGTAGACGTAAGAAAAAGGCCACATGAAAATGTGGCCTTGCAATTCTTAAGCGGTTAACTTTGCTCTACCTTTTGCTCTTCTGGCAGCAATAACTTTTCTACCGCCTGCTGTCTTCATTCTTGCTCTGAAGCCATGAACTTTTGCTCTCTGTCTTTTCTTAGGCTGAAATGTCATCTTCATAATCCGGGCACCTCCTATCAAATATTATCTGGTAATGTGATATAACACACATTTGACTAGTATAATTAAACATCTTCTCAATTATATAGAAGAAATCCGCCTCCGTCAAGCAATTTTTTATTAAAATACAGGCTTTTACGCCCTGAAACCGCTTACTTTATGAATTTCAGCATAATCTTTCCAATTATAGCCACCAAAACTGCAGCTACGACCGCCTCCGGAATCCCTGATGCGGTAACAGTAGCCATGATCAGTCCCCACACTGCGTCAACAGCCACATTCTTTACCTGCGCATACGGAAGCGCCAAAAGCTTATAAATACTTCCCATCACAGCCACCGTATTTACCATAGATCCCATAAAACCGGTTACAGCCAGCGCCGCCATGCGGTTCATCTTACATTTTGACAGTAAAATCCAGAGCCATCCTGCAAAAAAACCGATTAAGATCCGGCATCCAACGGAAATCCACACTGCCTTTACGGCTCCTGAAATCCCGGTCATGCTCATAAACGGTGAAAACGCAAAGGATAGCAGGGTAGGCGCCATCGTGTTGCTCACCATAGAACAGATACCGAACACTCCTCCCAGGATGGAACCTGCCAGGGGCCCCAGAAGAATGGCTCCCAAAATCACAGGGATATGCACAGTTGTCGCCTTCACCACCGGCAGCTGGATCATTCCTAACGGCGTACTTGCCAGAAGGATCACCACCGCCATCATAAGTGCAACACTTGCAAGCCAACGGGTGTCTTTTTTTCTCTTATTCATTTTTTTCCTCCTTGCTGCTGTTCTTAATGTTAAGATACAACGCATTACACAGGCATTATAGCGACATTTTTTTCACCCGTCAATATTTTTCCTCTAAATCCACGGTTCCTTTTTTCACCTTATCCACAATTTGTTGATAACTTGTGGATAAGTATGGGATATTTCGACCTTTTTCCTCATTCGTGGACAAAATCCCCTTATTTTCTGTAAGTTTCCCCCTTGTGTACAACCTGCAGTTATTTTTTTCCCTATTCTGTGGAAAACCTCTCTGTCCACGCCTTCGATTCCCTTCATCCACAGGTTTCCTACAAAGTTATCCACAGATATTTACACTTTTGATTGAAAAATTCACACCGTTAGTATACAATGTATTTAGATTGGGCAATTCTGCAATACAGTTTCAGGAGACAGAAAATGATAGAGAAAATAAAAGAAAATTGGGAAAAAATTCTGTTTATTTTAAAGGAAGAGCATGAAATTTCAAACATTTCATACCAGACATGGCTGGAACCTTTAAGCCCCTATTCTTTTAAGGGAAATACCATTACGATTATTGTTCCAGAACAGACATTTTTAGCTTATGTAAAGAAAAAATACGGCCTCCTTTTTAAAGTTACCATCTCTGAATTTCTTGGTCAGGAATGTGAGGTGGATTTTAAGATAAAGGAGCAGATAGAGGTTCAGGAAACGCCTGCAGCCCCCTCCCTTATCCCAAAAGCCAAAGCTCCCGTAAGCCCGGATGTGATCCAGAGCGCCAATTTAAACCCAAAGTATACCTTTGATACCTTTGTAGTCGGCTCCAACAACAATCTGGCCCACGCGGCAGCCCTTGCGGTAGCGGAATCTCCGGGCGAAATCTACAATCCGCTGTTTATCTACGGAGGCGTAGGACTTGGAAAAACCCATTTGATGCATGCAATCGCTCATTTTATACTGAAAAACAACCCGAAATCCAAGATTCTTTACGTCAGTTCCGAGACCTTTACCAATGAGCTGATCGACGCGATCCGAAACAAAAATAATATTACCACCACAGAGTTTCGGGAAAAATACCGCAACAACGACGTTCTCCTGATCGATGATATCCAGTTTATTATAGGAAAGGAGAGTACCCAGGAGGAATTTTTCCATACCTTCAACACCCTGTACGAATCGAAAAAACAGATCATCATCTCCTCTGATAAACCGCCCAAGGAGATCGAAACTCTGGAGGAACGGCTGCGTTCCCGTTTTGAATGGGGCCTGACCGTGGACATCCAGTCCCCGGACTACGAAACCCGAATGGCCATTCTCCGAAAAAAAGAGGAGATGGAAGGCTACAATATTGATAATGAAGTAATCAAATACATTGCAACTAATATCAAATCCAATATCCGTGAACTGGAAGGCGCTCTTACAAAAATCGTAGCGCTTTCCCGCTTAAATAAATGTGATATTACTCTGGAACTGGCAGAGGAAGCATTAAAGGATATCATTTCTCCCAATGCCCAGAGAGAAGTGACTCCGGAGCTGATCATTCAGGTAGTATCCGATCATTTCGGCATCACTCCCGCTGATGTTATTTCCCAGAAGCGGACCAAGGATATCGTATATCCAAGACAGATCATCATGTACCTCTGCCGGACCATGACGGAAACCTCCTTACAGATCATCGGCCGCAGCCTTGGAAAAAGGGATCATACCACTGTTCTCCACGGTGCTGATAAGATTACCAGCGACATGCAGAAGGATGAGACCTTACGAAATACGATTGATATATTAAAGAAGAAGATCAATCCACAATAAGACGTGGAATCACTGTGGATAAATGGTTGATAACCTTTGGGTATTTTTGAGGCTCAAATTCATTTTTAACCGCCTGTGGATAAATCTTAACTTACTCCCAGGTTTTGTGGATTCTTTCCACAGTCTCTTCCACAGTGATTTATCCCCATTTTTACGGGATTTACACACTTTTACACAAACCCACAGCCCCTACTACGATTACGGCGGAAATTAACTATATCTTTATCTATTTAGGTTCCGCCTTTTTTACTTCATTCAGAAAGGAAGTTATCAACAATCATGAAGCTGCAATTCCAGAAGGACGCCATTGTAAATGGCATCAACATCGTTATGAAAGCCGTTCCATCCAAGACAACCATGTCTATTTTAGAGTGTATCCTGATCGACGCTTCTTCCAATGAAATCCGTCTGACAGGAAACGATATGGAACTAGGTATCGAAACAAAGGTAGAAGGCCAGATCCTGGAACACGGTAAAATTGCTTTGGATGCTAAGCTTTTTTCTGAAATCACCCGTCGTTTATCCAGCCAGAATTCAACCATTACCATTGAATCCGATCAAAAGCTGAATACCATTATCCGATGTGAAAATTCTGTTTTTAATATTCAGGGACGGGACGGGGAGGAATTTACCTATATTCCCTATATTGAACGTGATAAATATATCACCCTTTCTCAATTCACCTTAAAGGAAGTGATCCAGCAGACTATTTTCTCCATTTCTCCCAATGACAGCAATAAAATGATGGGAGGAGAGCTTTTTGAGGTAAATGAAAACCAACTGAAAGTGGTTTCACTGGACGGCCACCGTATTTCCATCCGAAATGTTACCTTAAAGGATCACTATGAACCCACTAAGGTCATCGTTCCCGGAAAAACCTTAAGCGAGATCAGCAAGATCCTTGGGGGAGACAATGAAAAAGAGGTTCGGATTTTCTTCAGCTCCAACCATATTTTATTTGAATTTGACGATACGATCGTGGTTTCCCGCCTCATTGAAGGCGAGTATTTCCGTATTAATCAGATGCTTTCCAGTGATTACGAGACGAAATTTTCTGTAAACCGGAGAGAATTTTTGGATTGTATTGAGCGGGCAACGATCCTGATCCGTGAAAATGATAAAAAGCCCCTGATCCTTCAGGTAAATGACAATACCATGGAATTAAAGTTAAATTCCAGCTTTGGCTCCATGAATGCGGAGCTTTTGATCCACAAGACTGGAAAGGATATTATGATCGGCTTTAATCCCAAGTTCCTTATTGACGCTCTCCGCGCCATTGAGGATGAGGAAATCAATATTTATATGATGAATCCCAAGTCCCCCTGCTTTATCAAGGATGAGGAAGAGACATATATTTATCTGATTCTTCCTGTAAATTTTAACGCAGCTTCTGTTTAAATGCATAAATATACATCAGCATGTGCGCCGGTGAAAGACATTTCTCTGGTGCTCCTGTGCTTGGAAAGGAAAACAATGGAAACAATTAAATTAAGAGAAGATTATATCAAGCTGGGACAGGCCTTAAAGGCAGCGGGCTTTGTAGAATCCGGTGTAGATGCCAAATATGCGATTGAGGATGGCTTGGTATCTGTAAACGGTGAAACTGCTTATCAGAGGGGAAAGAAACTGGTAGACGGAGATGTGGTTGCCTATCAGGGCCAGACTATAAAGATCATAAAATAATCATGAAGAGAGAACATCCATGGTCATTGAGTCCATAGAGCTTAAGAATTACCGTAATTATGAAGAACTGCATATGGAACTGAATCAGGGAACCAACATTCTCTATGGTGACAATGCCCAGGGAAAGACAAATATTCTGGAATCTGCCTATGTTTGCTGCACATCCAAGTCCCACCGGGGGGCAAAGGACAGGGATATCATCCGTTTTGGACAGGATGAATCCCATATAAAGCTGCAGATCCGGAAAAATGACGTTCCCTGGCGCATTGATATGCATTTAAAGAAAAATAAACCAAAGGGCATAGCCATCAACGGGATTCCTATCCGGCGGGCCAGCGAGCTGTTTGGATTGGCGAATATGGTATTCTTTTCCCCGGAGGACTTAAATATTATCAAAAACGGTCCGGCAGAACGGAGGCGGTTTATTGATATGGAGCTTTGCCAGCTGGATAAGCTGTATGTCCACTCCCTGGTTCAGTATAACCGGGTGCTGCTGCAGAGAAACCGCCTCTTAAAAGAACTGGCCTTTAAACCGGAATATGAAACAACGCTGGACATTTGGGACGAACAGCTGGTAAAATACGGGGTAGAGGTGATCACTTCCCGCCGTTTGTTTATTGAGCAGCTGGGAGGGATCATAAGCGGTATCCACGCCCGTTTATCAGGGGGAAAGGAAGAAATATCGGTTCTCTATGATCCGGATATCCGGGAGGAGGATTTTAAAGCCGCACTGGAAAAGAACCGTTCTCAGGATATCCGTCAGAAGACCACGCTTGCAGGTCCCCACAGGGATGATATTAATTTTATTGTAAATGGAATCGATATCCGCCGGTTCGGCTCTCAGGGCCAGCAGCGTACGGCAGCCCTGTCTTTAAAGCTTTCAGAGCTTGAGCTGGTAAAGCTTGTGAGCAGGGATGCACCGGTTCTTTTGCTGGATGACGTTCTCTCAGAGCTTGATGGCAGCCGGCAAACCCAGCTTCTGTCCGCAATACAGGATATTCAGACCATGATCACCTGTACAGGGCTGGAAGATTTTGTTAATCACAGGTTCCCCATTGACAAAATCTTCAAAGTAGTGGACGGAAAGGTATACAGCCAGAATTAGACGAACACCTGAAAAGAAAGGAAGATATAGAACATGGCAGAGCAGCAATACGGAGCAGATCAGATCCAGATCCTGGAAGGACTTGAGGCAGTAAGAAAGCGTCCCGGTATGTATATCGGCAGCACCTCTGCCAGGGGCCTTCACCATCTGGTTTATGAGATTGTAGACAATGCGGTAGATGAGGCATTGGCGGGATATTGTGATTCCATCGAGGTTTTTATTAATGAGGACAACTCCATTACCGTGGTTGATGACGGCCGCGGTATTCCCGTAGATATACAGAAAAAAGCAGGGATTCCTGCGGTAGAGGTTGTATTTACCATCCTTCATGCAGGGGGAAAATTTGGAAACGGCGGTTATAAGGTATCCGGCGGTCTTCACGGAGTGGGTGCATCCGTTGTAAATGCGCTTTCTGAATGGCTGGAGGTACAGGTATACAGAGATGGAAACGTATACCAGCAGCGTTACGAAAGGGGCAGAACCATGTATCCCTTAAAGATTGTGGGAACATGCAGTCCTGATCAGCATGGAACCCGTGTTTCCTTCCTTCCTGATAAGGAGATTTTTGAGGAAACCGTATTTGACTATGACACATTAAAAATGCGCCTGCGGGAGACTGCATTCCTTACAAAAAATCTGAAAATCGTTCTCCATGATGAGAGGGAGGAGAAGCATGAGCATACCTTCCACTATGAGGGCGGTATCAAGGAGTTTGTATCCTATCTGAATAAAGGCAAAACGCCGCTGTATGAAAATGTCCTTTACTGCGAAGGTACAAAGGACGGCGTATATGTGGAAGTGTCCATGCAGCACAATGACTCCTATACAGAAAATATTTACACCTTTGTAAATAACATCAATACTCCTGAGGGCGGTACTCATCTGACAGGATTTAAAAATGCCCTTACAAAGACCTTTAATGATTATGCAAGAAAGAATAAGCTTTTAAAGGAAAATGAGGACAGTCTTTCCGGTGAGGATATCCGAGAGGGGCTTACGGCGATCGTAAGCGTAAAAGTAGAGGAGCCTCAGTTTGAGGGACAGACCAAGCAGAAGCTGGGAAACAGTGAGGCCAGAGGTGCGGTTGACAATATTGTGAGCGAGCAGCTGACTTATTATTTAGAACAGAACCCCACAGCAGCAAAAGCCATGTGCGAGAAGTCCATTATGGCTCAGAGAGCCCGTGCGGCAGCCAGAAAGGCCAGAGATTTAACCCGCCGCAAATCTGCCCTGGAGGGGATGGCTCTTCCGGGAAAGCTGGCAGATTGTTCCGATAAGAATCCTGAAAATTGTGAAATTTATATCGTAGAGGGAGATTCCGCAGGCGGTTCTGCAAAGACGGCCCGTTCCAGAGCCACCCAGGCCATTCTGCCCCTGCGAGGAAAAATCTTAAATGTTGAAAAGGCCAGGATGGATAAGGTTTATGCCAATGCAGAGATTAAGGCCATGATCACAGCCTTTGGTACGGGTATTCACGATGACTTTGATATCAGCAAGCTGCGTTACCACAAGATCATTATCATGACTGATGCGGACGTGGACGGCGCCCATATCAGCACCCTCCTTTTAACTTTTATTTACCGGTTTATGCCTGAGCTGATCAAGCAGGGATATGTATATCTGGCACAGCCGCCTCTGTATAAAATCGAAAAAAATAAGCGTGTATGGTATGCGTACAGCGATGAGGAGCTGAATTCCATTCTTATGGACATTGGCCGCGACAACAGCAATAAGATCCAGCGCTACAAGGGACTTGGAGAGATGGATGCAGAGCAGCTCTGGGAGACAACCATGGATCCGGAACGCCGTATCCTTCTGCGTGTAACCATGGATGAGGAAACCACCTCAGAAGTGGATCTGACCTTTACCACTCTCATGGGCGACCAGGTAGAGCCGAGAAGGGAATTTATTGAAAATAATGCCAAAAAGGTGAAAAATCTGGATATTTAAGCTGCAAATGAGATCGAACATAAAGGAGATATACTATGGAACCAAATGTATTTGACAAGGTCCATGACGTAGACCTGAAAAAGACCATGGAACAGTCCTATATTGACTATGCCATGAGCGTTATCAGCGCCCGGGCTCTTCCGGACGCCAGAGACGGTTTAAAACCCGTTCAGCGCCGTGTGCTTTTTTCCATGATAGAGTTAAACAACGGACCGGATAAGCCACACAGAAAATGTGCCCGTATCGTAGGTGATACCATGGGTAAATACCATCCTCACGGCGACAGCTCCATCTACGGAGCTCTGGTAAATATGGCCCAGGACTGGTCCACCCGTTATCCGCTGGTAGACGGCCATGGAAATTTTGGTTCCGTGGACGGAGACGGAGCAGCAGCCATGCGATATACAGAGGCCCGTTTAAGCCGTATTTCCATGGAAATGCTGGCTGATATCAATAAGGACACCGTAGACTTTGCTCCCAACTTTGACGAGACGGAGAAGGAGCCAATGGTTCTTCCGGCACGTTTCCCAAATCTTCTGGTAAACGGTACCTCCGGTATCGCCGTAGGTATGGCAACTAACATTCCGCCTCACAATCTCAGAGAGGTCATAGGGGCTGTTTCCCTGATGATTGACAATCGGGTCAATGAGGATCGTGATACCTCCATAGAGGAGCTTATGGAAGTCATCAAGGGGCCGGATTTCCCTACAGGAGCTACTATTTTAGGCCGCAGAGGCATTGAGGAGGCTTACCGTACAGGCCGTGCCAAGATCAAGGTGAGAGCTGTTACCAATATCGAGACTATGGCAAACGGTAAATCCCGGATTATTGTCACCGAGCTGCCTTATATGGTAAATAAGGCCCGTCTCATTGAGAAGATTGCGGATCTTGTGAAAGAAAAGAAGATTGACGGAATCACTTATATTGGAGATGAGTCCAACCGTGAAGGTATGCGCATCAATATCGAACTGCGCCGTGATGTGAATGCGAACGTAATTTTAAACCAGCTTCTTAAGCATACCCAGCTTCAGGATACCTTTGGTGTCATTATGCTGGCATTAGTGAATAATCAGCCAAAGATCCTGAACCTTCATCAGATGCTGGAGGTTTATATTTCCCATCAGGAAGAGGTAGTAAGAAGAAGAACTCAGTATGATTTGAATAAGGCAGAGGAGCGGGCTCATATTTTGCAGGGTCTGCTGATCGCATTGGATCATATTGATGAAGTCATCCGTATTATCCGCGGTTCTGCCAACGTGGCAGAGGCCAAGACACAGTTGATGGAGCGGTTCGGGCTTTCGGATGCCCAGTCTCAGGCAATTGTAGATATGAGACTGCGTGCTCTTACCGGTCTGGAACGGGAAAAGCTGGAAAATGAATTTAAGGAGCTGCAGGCTAAAATTGCCCAGTTAAAGGCAATTCTGGCAGATGAGAAGAAGCTTCTTATGGTAATCAGAGAGGAAATCAATATCATTGCGGCCAAATACGGGGATGACCGCCGTACTGCTATTGGCTTTGATGATGATATGTCTATGGAAGATCTGATCCCGGATGAGGATACAGTGGTAGCCATGACTCATTTAGGCTATATTAAACGCATGGATGCAGATAATTTCAAGAGCCAGAACCGGGGCGGAAAAGGTATTAAGGGAATGCAGACCATTGAGGAGGACTATATTGAAGACCTTCTTATGACAACCAACCACCATCACATGATGTTCTTTACAAATACAGGCCGCGTATACCGCTTAAAGGCATATGAGATTCCGGAGGCAGGCCGCACTGCTCGAGGAACCGCTATTGTAAACCTTCTGCAGCTTCAGCCGGGAGAAAAGATTACTGCCATTATTCCCATGAGGGAGTTTAATGAGGATCAGTATCTCTTTATGGCAACCAAAGAGGGTATGGTAAAGAAAACCCCTATGGTAGAGTACGGCAATGTACGCAAAAACGGACTTCAGGCTATTGTACTGAAAGAGGGAGACGAACTCATTGAAGTAAAGGCTACAGACGATAAGCAGGATATTTTCCTGGTAACCAAGAAGGGAATGTGCATCCGCTTTAAGGAAAAGGATGTAAGAACCACTGGCCGTGTATCCATGGGCGTGATCGGTATGCGCTTTGATGAGGATGACGAGGTTATTGGCATGCAGATGGAAAGCCAGGGAGAGGAGCTTCTTGTAGTATCTGAAAACGGTATGGGCAAGCGTACGCCGATTGAGGAGTTTAAGCCTCAGTTCAGAGGCGGAAAGGGTGTGCTCTGCTATAAGATAACGGAAAAGACAGGGAACCTGGTAGGCGCCAAGCTGGTAAATGACGGAAGGGAAATCATGCTGATTACCACAGAAGGCATTATTATCCGTATGTCTGTAGATGATATTTCAGTAATCGGAAGAAATACTTCTGGTGTAAAACTTATGTCTATTGATCAAAATTCAGATATTAAGGTAGCAAGCATTGCCAAGGTACGCGAAAGCGAAGCCAAGGACAGCAATGTTTATGATGAAGAGTATTATGAAGAAGATACGGAAAATGAGTCCGAATAAATTCCAATAAGAAAAACCGGTTCAGTCAGAGTTTCGACTGGGCCGGTTTTTCGTTTAGGTTTTTCGTTTATAAAAAATTATGTAAAAAAATTGAAAAATAGCTCTTGACATAATAAGAACCCTTTAGTATAATACCCTATGCGTCTGGCGGGCAGATATACCTGTCAGGAGCAATTATATGGAAATTTGAATTCGGAGAAATACTCAAGAGGCCGAAGAGGCGCCCCTGCTAAGGGTGTAGGTCGGGAAACCGGCGCGAGGGTTCAAATCCCTCTTTCTCCGCTCCATTTTCCTAAAAAAAGTTTTTGAAAATTGTTAAAAAAGTGGTTGACATGAGCGCTTAAGTGTGATATCATTGATACTCGCTGAGGCAATCGGCAAAAACGAAAAAATAAAAATATAAAAAGTTGTTGACAAACGCGAGCGACTGTGATAAGATATAAAAGTTGCTGCTGAAGAAACAACAGCAAAGATCCTTGAAAATTGAAGATTAAACAGTATGTAAAACCCTGAAAATTCTAACAATTCAAAAGGTTTGGTTTAGACCTTAGGATTTGAG